>Ga0075882_102_pt1 | contig 117747 bp, 113 predicted proteins | sample RifGroA1_FD_68305 | JGI IMG/M metagenome (GOLD analysis project Ga0075882, IMG submission 68305) | Parcubacteria (Giovannonibacteria) bacterium GW2011_GWA1_44_29
GTTCGGAGCCCTAAATTTTTCAGCGCCGATTTCTGCTTTGGCGCCAGTTTTGTGAAAATTTCTTCAAGTTTAGTTTCCGGAGTCATAAATACTTTTCGCCCTCGAGAGGAATCGAACCTCTATCACAAGCTCCGCAAGCTTGCATCCTGTCCGTTGAACGACGAGGGCTCGTTTTAAAATCTAGCAAGATGGGAAAGGTTGTCAATCAGGGATTCTTCCTGCTCCACTTCCGGAAGGAATTTTTTTAAAATATCCCGCGCCTTTATCGGATCAGCGCCTCCCAAAGGAATTTTAATGTAGGGGATAAATGCCTTTTTTGATTCCAGTGAAATGTCTCTATGGAGCGGGGGATTGTAAAAAATCCAAAAGGACCGGAGATTTTGCCAGGGGTAAAGAGTTTTTTCAATCAAAACGCCCCGCTCGGTGAGCGCGAATTTCAATGTCCGCGGCGGGCGGACGGCGTAGAGCACAATCGTAAACCAGCCTATCAAAACTAAAACTCCGAAAAGGAAAGACCCTTGATATATGGCAAGCCCCAACAAAACAACTGCCGCAAGCCCAGTCCACCAGTACCAATCCGTACCTTTTTCATGATGAAAATACTCATGCGCTTCCCACATAAGAAGGGTCTTGCCGGCTTCAGCGCCATTTTTTTCGTTTGGGTCCATTGAGATATTGTAGCCTGCCTAGCGTCGCTAGTCGAGGCTGGCAGATTCATTTCGGAAGCGGGAGGATTCGAACCTCCGAGCCGCTTGCGCGGCTTCCGGTTTTCAAGACCGGTGCCTTCAACCACTCAGCCACGCTTCCCTGCCAATTAAAATGGTATTCTAAAATGCAGATTTTGGCTACCTGCCTATCCTTCTTTCGCGCTCGGCGTATTCTTTTAAAATAAGTTCTAGATTGTCTTTTGTGAATTCCGGCCAATATACCTTTGGAAAAAATAATTCGCTGTACGCTCCCTGCCAGAGCATAAAGTTTGAAATCCGTTGCTCGCCACTTGTGCGGATGATGAGATCGGGGTTGGGCATGCTGGCCGCCCAGAGGCGGCCGGCGAGCGAGTCTTCAGTTATTGGTTTGCTTTCTTTGGCCAGTGAATTGGCCGCCTGCACAATATCCGCTCGCCCGCCGTAGGAGAGGCAAATCCACAAGGTTAAATCGGGATTTTTTGGGCTCTTTTCTTCAGCGTCTTGCATGGCATTTTGCAATTTTTCTGAAAGACGGCCTAGTTGTCCGACGAAACGCACACCCACGTTCTCCTTGCCGAGCCGCTCCAAAAACTTTTTAGCCATCTCTTCAAAAAGATCCATAAGGTAGGAAACCTCCTCCGCCGGGCGACCCCAGTTCTCGGTGGAAAAAGCGTAGACGACAGTGTGCTTGATGCCAAAATCCCTAGCGGAAAGGGCCGCGCGCTCAAGAGCGTTTATTCCTTGCCTGTGGCCCTCAAACGCTGGAAGCCCGCGTTCTTTGGCCCATCTGCGGTTGCCGTCCGGAATAATTCCAATGCATGTCGGGATGTTTTTTGTCTGACTCATTTGTATTATATTAATAGATAATTGAAAATTCTTTAAATTGCCGGCTTGGCTCGCGCCATAGAATTTCAACCCCTTCAACGCGCGAAAACATCGGGCCGCGGCGCAGACTTTCAATAAACCCGAGTAGAGTGTCTTTTTCTCCTTGGGCTACAACCTCCACCGAGCCGTCCGGGAGGTTTTTGACTTGGCCGGAGAGGCCGAGGGCGCGGGCTTTTCGCCGGGCAAAGTCCCTGAACATTACCATCTGCACGCGGCCGGAAACGCGCGCGTAGATTTCCATCATATTAAATATTATAACTGCTGCAAGTTCAAAAAAGTTGTTTGCGATGTATTTTAAAAATAAAGGGCTAAAATATTAATTGGTTCATATTTTAGCGCGGAGGACAGGCGGGTCCACCCGGAAGACCACAGACCTTGACCGTCCCACCTGATTTTTCCGGAACCGCAGAGGTCGGCAAATATTTAATCAACTCCTGTGATTGCTCAAAAGTAATGGTAATTTTTTCCACTGGCACCTCAGAGATCTTACCAAAGCCGCAGGAATTTCTATCAGGATCTCGCAAGGATATGATTTCCGAAGAATTTTTATATTTAAAACCATAAACTGTGTCATCGGAGGCAACAGCGTGATAATGCGATGAATTACAGTTATCGGGATTGGCAACACGGAAAAAACTCTTGGGAAAATATTGCCCATTTATCACTAGCATCTCAACCTCGCTCGCCTGTTCGCCCCCGTCGGTATACGATCCCTCCGCGTGTTTGGGCTCCGTCCAGTTTTGGATCACTACGCCGTCAATATATGCAACGCCGTCCCACAGCGGATAAGGAACGTTAATGAAAGTATTTTTGGGGGTCTGGACTGTGCCGAACATTCGTAGAGTATCCATACCTTCTGGCGTTCCCGAGTCATGGACAAAGATATTGCTATTAGAGGCGCCGACGAGCGTTACGACATGACCTGTGTTGTCGCGGCCGGAACGTGACTGAACAAAAGCAAAACTCAATTCCACCGCGGCGCCGGAATTAAGGGCATTAAGGATGTCATCTTTAGTGGGCGCAAGTTTGAGTTCGGTGGAGATTGGCAGGTTGTGTCTTTGGATAAAGGCGTTTTTGCCCGCCACCATGTTGGCGAGTGATATGCCGTTATTAAACTTCATGTCAGTTTTAAGTTCTTCAATCAAATCACCGGTAAATTCCGGTAAATTCCCGAGCTTGTCGTTTTCACCGGCCAATGACATAAGATTATTGGCGGCTGATACAGCCGCACATTCCATGCTGTTCTGAGCCAAATCCGGCGTCAAGGCATCGCGAAACACTTCTTCGCCTTCGGCATGGGCCGCCTTAATTACGGTATTCAGCAAGCCGATACCACGCTTGATATTCTCATGCGCGCCCGGCACATCAAACCCAAATCTCTCGCCAATTTCAAAGGCCTCAATTTTTACTTTCTTTTCAAGGGTCGCCGGCGCAACCGAGCTGTCGGATTTTTTAAAACTTACTTTGAGTAATGCTTCATCACCAACTGCTAATGTTTTTGCCTCATCCGCGAACCAATAATTATTTTTTAAATTCTGAACCAGATACGCGCCGGCGTTTTTCACTCGCCATTCGCTATCGGTAATTTGTCCGTCCCCGTCTAGATCAAGAGCGATATCAATTAAATACGCCTCATCCGATTCCTCACTGAACGGGACAGTTACGTTAAGCTGTCCGGTTGATTCTCCGCTTATTGTATAAAGATGAAGTTTTGGGTCCTGGCCCAACAAATTCTGTGGGGCGGTTTCACTAGTCAATAAGATAAATACAACTCCACCGATAAGAATTATGGCGGCGACTATGGATAATAACTTTTTCATAACTTATATTTATTTAGAAACTTACACAAATAATTATAACAAATTTCCTTTTTATTCTCAACTGCGGTGTCTGTTTGAAAATATCCGAACGGAACTGGCTGGGCTCGGCGGGCGGAATTCCCCCCACATCCCCGGAAAGGACGATTTCAAGTTTTTAGCGGGCGCAGCCCGCTCGCAAAATCATAACTGATTTTGCTCTTTAGCGGCAAATTCTTTCAGTTTCTCTAATGCAATTTTTCTCATGCTAACATTATTCTTTTCTTCGGTGGTCATTTCCGCAAAAGTTTTATCGAAGCCGTCTGGCTGAAAAATTGGATCCCAGCCGAAACCTGAAACTCCGGTTTGAGCAACAATTTTGCCGAATATCGAACCTTCAAAAAATTCTATCTCATCTCGATTTTTGGCGTAGCCAATAATCGTTTTTGCTTCGGCTCTGTTATTACCCAATTTTTCAGCCATGTTTGCCAAGCCATTATTTTCTATGGTTTTTAGAAACCATTTGATTAAAGGGCCAGGCAGACTTTTCAGGCAATCCAAATATAGCGAGGTGTCTTCAACGATAAATTTTCCCTCCTTGTAATTTAGTGCTTCAAGTAGTTTTGCCCGGATAATATTTTTTGCGTCAATATCTTGAATTTCGGGCAAATCAATATCCAACTGCTCGACATCGCCGAGAATTGCTTTGACTTCCTCAAACTTGTTTTTATTACCAGTGATGAAATAGAGAGACATATTTGTTATGAGTGAAAAAGGTTTTTGCATTCGTCCCGCAAAAATTCTTCCACAAAAATTATTTTCGGCTCTCCGCTTTGAAAAATAGTGATTGCGGGAATAGAAATAGTGCGCCATTTCCAATCTTCATTCCCATTCTTTTTCGCAAATTCCGCCATATCTTCCATTTTTGCACCAGAAATAACACCCATTACTCGCGCCCAAATTGTTGCCGAAGCACACATAGGGCAGGGTTCGTGCGTAACGTATAAAACGCAGTCATGCAAACTTTTTCTGCCAAGAATTTTTGCGGCTTCACGAATTACAACCACTTCGGCGTGATGTGTTGGGTCTTGGTCAAGATGAGTTCTGTTTCCTGATTTAGCAATAACTTTATCGCCATGAACAATACAAGCTCCAACAGCATAGTCCCCAAGCTCTTTTGATTTGAGAGCTTCCTCAATGGCAATTCGCATAAATTTTTCTTGTGGGTCAATCATAATTATTTCAATATATCCTCCACGGAAACACCAAGCGCTTTGGCGATTTTGGCAATCATCTGAACGCCTGGTTTCGTTACAAAATCACCCTCAATCTTGGCGAGGGTGGAATATTTGAGTCCAGCTTTCCGTGCCAAGTCGTCTTGGCTTATTCCTTGCTTTGCCCTTATTCTCTTTATGTTTTCTCCAATGGTTGCCATAGTATCCAAATTTTGATAGTATAAAAATATGTTATACTTTTATTGTAAAATTATGATAACAAATTTTTTGATTTTCTTCAAGAAAAGCCCGCTTTTGGCCTTACTGAATTCAAAACGGCTTGAAATTTCCCCGAAAAACGGCTGGCGAGCCCGCTTTCATTTAAAATGAAGGGTTTTTTAATTTTTTAATCTAAAGATATTAGGTCACGCCAAACTTCGCTTTTTCCAACTGGCGGTGTATTTTAGAAATAGCTCGAACGGAATTCTGCCCTCGCCGCGCGGAGCGCGGCTCGGGTGTGGCGGGGCAAAATGTGCGGCTTCGCCGCGCACGCTGACAATTTCAAGTTTTTCTTTGGCGGAATACAAATTCGAGCATGCAAAGCATGCACAACACCAAGAGTCATAAAACTGAATTACGCTTCCTATCTTCGCGTCGGGCATATACAAGCGTTGCTATGGACACCACAAGCGCGACAAGAGTTATAAAAAGATATGTCTCAACTTCCGCGCCTAAAAATGTCGTGTTGAATGTTCTTTCGGGATTATATGTCCATGTCCGCCATGCAAGTGCAACATACTCTTCGGGACCAGTAATAATCGCAAAAATGATTATCGTCCAAATAATTACTTTCCAGTCAGACGCAGGAAGCATGGCGGATTTTTTGCGGAGCAATCGACCAATAATGTACAACAAAAGCGCAAGTCCGCAAAAAATCAAAATTGTCGCTGTGTATGAATATATTCCAAAGTTCATAATATTTTATGTATTAGCACGTATCTCAAAATATCTTTTCAAGAGCAAGACAACTGTGGACACCAACATCGTCACGAAAATCATGAAGAAATATTCTTCTAATGGCAAACCACCGATCAAAACTCCGATGTTGGTGTCCGGCGGAAAACGCCAAATGTCCGCTCGTACCGCCCAAATATCCCACGGGATACTGAAAATGAGCGCCCATATAACGCAATACAAGAATGTTTTCTTGTATTGCGAGAGATATTTCCAGTTGATTGCCCACAAAACGATGATTGGCAACCAAACGAATATTATGAGCCAGTAAATATATGCCATGAATGAATTTATGAAAAAATTTCTTTTGCCCTTATTGATAAATCCTTTTCCTTTTCGTCAAAAAAGCCCTTTCAAATCCTAGCCGAGCGGCGCGGAACGCGCCGCGAGCTGACCTCTTCAAATTTGCGTTTTCCCAACTGGCGGGCACGATCTCCGCAACTTTGAACCTAGGAAATGGCTCAAGTTCGAGGATATTGATAAAAGCATACAGGAATTAAGGGCTATCTACAAAGTTCACCCGGAATGGTTTGAGACGCCAAAACCAAAATCTGATAAGGGGCAAAATGTGGTCGATTATTCTGTGAAAGGATAGCCCGAGTATTCAAGGTTTTGAAAAAAAATGCTATAATTACTTTATCAAATCTATGCCAGCTACCGCAACTATCATCAAAGCGTTCACAACATTGAAGCCTCGCGAGGAGTGGTCTTTTCGCGATGCCGGACGGTCGCAAACAACCGCCTTCACTCACGACTATCATCGCTATCCTGCAAAGTTCATTCCGCAAATTGTCCGAAAATTGATTGAAGACTACGCTCCAAGCGGTACTCAAGTGGTTTGCGATCCGTTCGGGGGATGCGGTACGACTTTGGTTGAAGCAAAAATGTTAGGACACAAGAGCATTGGCTTTGATATAAATCCGGTTGCAAAACTCATTACGCAGACAAAGACCACTGCCATCAAACCAAAGACGCTCGCAAACACTAGGAATAAATTTTTGAAGTATTACGAAAATGCTCCGTCGGTTTCATACAACCATCATCAGCGTATAAATTACTGGTTTGACGAACCAACGATTCAAGAGTTAGACAAAATTTATTTCGCGATTAAGAAAATCAAAAATCATAATGTTCGCCGCTTTTTTCTCTGTTCTTTTTCCCACAACCTCAAAAACTGCTCTCGTTGGCTGATGAAAAGTATTAAACCGACGATTGATAAGGAAAAGACTGTGCCGAACCCAAAGGAGTCATTTTTGCGCCACTTGGACTCCATGATAAAAAAGAATGGGCAATTTTATTCCACTCTCGCTCAATCCGGTTATACAAATGTGAGCACAAAAATGTATCGTAGAGATTCAACAAAAAAATTCCCGATTGAACAGGAGATGATTGACCTTGTCATTACATCACCGCCCTATGTTACTTCGTATGAATATGCCGACCTCCACCAACTTACACTCCTTTGGTTCGGCGGCGATCCAAAGCATTTTAAGAAGTGGCATCACTTTAGCAACGAATTTATAGATTTTCGCCGAAACTTTATCGGTACAAGTTCAAAAAACGAAAAAAGCGGTGAGTTCAACAGCGTAATTGCAGAGAAAATCATTGATGACCTAATGCAAGTGGAGCGGCCGCTTGCTGTTGATGTTGCAAATTATTTCTTAGACATGAAAAAGGTTTTTGCTGAAATACACCGCGTCCTAAAAACTGGAGGCAAGGCGTGTATAATTATCGGCAATACGAGTTTGCGCGGAGTGGAAATTTTGAACGCGCAAGTTGCCGCCGAACAAATGCAAGCGGCCGGTTTCCGAAAACCAGTATTTATCAAGAGGGAAATTCCAAATAAAATGATTACTCCTTATAGAGATTTGGAGAGCGGAAAATTTACCGGCAAAGATAATCCTTCAAAAGTTCGAGCTTACGAATACGAGTATGTCGTTGTGATGGATAAAGTTTAAGAACGAAAGAGTTTACTAATCATCACCGGCATAGATTTTCCCAAGGCTTTCATGGAACGCCTTACATAGTTTTTATAATCGGGGTCATCTTTAAACTCAAAATACATATGTAGGGCTTGGATATAACAGTCAGACATATATTTTTTCTCCGCGGCAGGCGCATCGTCAGTTCTGATCCTGTTTTTAATTTGTTCCAATGCCTTTGATTCGGAATTGTAATAAACGGTTAAACCATCGATATCTTTCATTACCTCAGCAATATCTCCTCCATTTTCATCCCAACCTCGCCCCTTCCAACCCTCTCTACCGACAGGTAGGAGTGCTGGTTTTTTGAATCTTTCTGATTCTTCGTCCTCTATAACTTCGAGTGGAATTAGCATCGGAAAATGTATTCCATTATCCCCATCTATATCAACTTTTATATCATCTTTTTTACCCAGTGTTTTTGCAACACACTTCACGCTTAATTGGAGTACCCCGTTTTTTAGTTTATGACCCAATAACTCCAAATCTTTTGAGTCAAAACTGAGTTTTCCCCTATTAGAACTAAAGAAATCATTTGCGGCATCGGTTTTAAAATTAAGTTTACGCGCTTCATCCTTTGGAATCCTTAAAATGCCTTTTTGTGGAGTTATAAAACTTGGATATTGCTCCCCAATAAATTCTTTCTTAGGAATTATCTTTAATTTTACATTCGTACTCTTACTGAAACTCCTGGAAGTAATTTCTAGTTTAAACATTAGACTTTCTTCCGAACCGGCAGATATGCCGTCTTTCACCTGTACTCTAAATGAGACCATTCCTTTATGTGGTGCTCTTCTTACAATCGAGAAATACTTTGACGACGGGGAATCACAGATTCCTTGATCGTTAGCTCTGTCTAGAAAATTATCAACCGCCTCCGTCTTAAAAGAAATCAAAGTAAAACTTCCTTCTTGAATTTCTCTTTGATCTGATCCAACGAGTTCAAACATTGTCGGAAGATACTTTCCAATGTATTCCTTTTCAGGCTCCGGATATTTAGGTTCTTCTGCTTCCGATTGAATCTGTAAATCATCGCCTAAATCTAAATCTTTCATCAATTCTGCATCATCCCTAAGAGCACTCTCAAGAATTTTATTCGTATCCTTATCGAGAAGTTGTGTGCTAAGGATATCTTTATTTTTGTACTCCCTTTGAAGTTCAAAAAATTTAGGATCTTCAAATACCACTTTTAGCTTATCTTTGAGATGTTTATAGTCTTGTGTATTAGCAAATTCTTCCCGGGAAGAGTGAAAAATGTTTGTCTGCTCTGGGGATACATCCGAGATGTCAATGAAACAAAGTATATAATCTGCGATATTTGGCAACTGACAAATATCGCTTATAAAACCAACCTGTTGATTGTTGAGAGAAAGGCCATTTTCAAGATAAAATATTTTTTCTTTCCTTTCTTTATAAGTATCAACGCCGGGATTTTCAGAAATATGTTTTAATATAATGAAATGTATACTTTTTGTCCCAAGTGGACCCAGATCAGCAGGAATCGAAAACTCTTCTCGGATTAGATCATTCTGATCCTTTATTATCCGCAGTAAGCCACCGATAGTATATTGGGTGCTTTTAGAAGTTCTACCCTCTGCATACTCACGCCGTAATTCTCTAAGATGAATTGGTACAGCGGGTTGAAGTAGTTTTTTATTAATATCTTCAGCAAGAGAGCTTTTTCCGTATACAATACTTGTCGGTCTTGTAAGTTGATAATCGTAAATTTTAATTAAAGTCCCATCGGGGAAATCAATCTCGTTTTCTTTGGTCAGAGTGATTTCCGTATTCCCAGAAACTGTGAATATTTTATCTTCTCCGCTTTTACAATATTGATAAGAAGCCAGTCTGCTACCAGTAGGGAACACTTTTTTCACTAGAGCGAAACCCCAATCAGTATTCTGTGGATTTAAAGAATTAGCTCTTTTTGAGAGGACGAGTTGATAACACAAAGTTGGTTTAACGCCTGCAAAACGTAGCGAGGCAGAACCGCCTTGATGATATTTTCCGTATACAAATGCTATATCAGCCTTTAATTTATTGCTTAATCCTAAGATAGTCGCCGGGAGGCGATCGGGCTCCTGACCCTCTCCTCTGTCAATAATTGTCAAAGTTGGGTAATCCTTTTTACCCTCAGCAAGAATAATGATATCTGAATGTTGTTTGCGAAGTTTTTCAAAATCTTTTTCGTCACCTATAAATTTTAAAATTGCATCATGGAGAGACTTCGGAGCTCGTTCTTTATCTGTTGGGTCTATACCAAGCTCACGACATTTTTTCATTAAAATAGCATCAATTGAGTTCGTAATTTTTTCTACGAAAGCATTCTCAGGATATTTCATTTGACCCTCAACGCGACCCTCATTAGTTAGATTTTCCATGCCCCCAATGGGAACCCATTTGGCATTTTTAAAAAACTCCTCGCCCTTAACAAGAGAGTCAACCTCGTCGGCCGTTGTTGCTCCCAATAGCTTATTTAAAATATCTGTATTTTTTGTATTAGACATTTGGGTTATAGCTTAAAATCCTTCTTTTTGGGGAAGTGAAATTTTGCTTTGGTTTCTTTAACTTTTCGCTCAATCTCGGAAAAGACTTTATCAATATCCTGTTCGTCGTATTCGTAGATATTCCGATTAGAGCAATTGCCTAAAACTTTCAATCGTTTTAGGACTATATTTGTCCGAGTTGTAGCAAGTCGTTTGAAGCGATCCCGCGGATGTTCGTTTGTTGGAGTTATTTTTTCCATATAATTCACTTATTTGTAATATATAGCATACCCTTATAAATACTGCAATCCTGTGTAAAGAGTGTAGCGTATCTGAAGTGTGCCTGTCAATAGAAGCCAAAAGCCGGTTCAAAACCGGCTTTTGGCGCCCAACTTTGATTGCTCCTAATTGCTTCTAACTATTTTTAACCGGAATTTGTCCAAAACCTCTCATTTCCCGGGTCAAAATTTGATTGCTCCTAATTGCTTCTAATTTAGAAATTCGGCTCATAGTAGGTATTCATAGATGCACCGCCGGAATGAATCAGCCCCAACTCCTGCATCCTGCTTAAATCATTGTTAATAGTGGCCCGAGAAATAGTAGGGAACAGTTCTGCGCACGCTGTTGCAGTAATTCTTTTTTGCTCAACAAGATAATCCCAGATACGAAACTGCCGATCATTCAGTTTGCTTAATTTTTCGCCAGGCAAAATTACTTTAAAACTATTAGTTGTGTTTTTAAAAATCGGCTGAAGTAATCCCCATTTTTCCGTTTCAGTAAATACGATATCAATACCTCTGCCGTATTCTTCCAGATAGTCAAGGTCTTTCAGACGTGCCGCAATAATTTCATTGCGGCTAACCTGGGCATCACGAATATTGTCTACAGTAACTCCGGGTGGTAAACATCCTGGATTAAAAATTTCGAGTCTGTCCTCAAAAACGTTTACCTGCGTATATGTTTCAGTAATTCTGTAATCACGGTGGATAACTGCATTGGCGACAATCTCACGGATAGCCTTTTCAGGGTACTCATAACGCTCAACCCGTTTTGTGCCCACAATTTGGGCGCTTGTTCTTATATTACGCAATATGAACTTTTGCATTGTATCAATCTGTTCGTTTAGCGTTCCATCTATGTCTGCTTTATCTATGATGTCTGTTGCAACATTTGACCCCTTATATTTCACGCAACGAACAATGTAGCGATTAAAAGATCTTTTGAATTGAGGCTTCTCCTTTGAAAAAATAAGGAAGCCCGCAACGGTTGGGAAATTACCACTATCAAATTTGTCAGCTATCCCCAGATTTTTAAGCAGATCGAAATCTATTTCCTCAATGCGAGCATCGCGTTTTGTCCTCTGCCCCATTCGGGTGAGAAGATCATATATTTTGGACACTGATAATTCATCAAGGTTAGTATCCAAAGCTTGCGTACTATCAAATTTTGAGAGTTTTGCATTATCTAAGAAACGACGCATTTCCTCATCGGTAATCTTCCTGTCTGTATTGCCGTCGCGCACATAAGCACCATTGGGCATACCAACAGGGTTGTAGTAGCAGGGCTTAAACTGATCTGGACACTCTGGAACACAAATAACAAGGACTGTTTTCCCGCTGATCGAGATAGGGAAATATTCCGGCCTTATGGCCACGCTCATTTGTGTACTTACGAGATCGCTCATCTTTTCCTGTAGTACTGCGACTTGATCAACGCCAGTTACTTCAATGCTATTGTTTGCCCTATCTTCCTTGATGCCAAAAACGATGAACCCACCTGTTGGACGATGAGAAAAAGCGGAAACCGTTTTCCACGTGTCACGAGGGAAACCACCGCGAGCATCTTTAAACTCAACGCTGGAGGTTTCAGAACCCAACCTTACAGCTTCCTCAATGATTTGTTTGACCTTAGGCTCATCCATAAAATAATTTTAGCAAAAATTTAGCGTTTTTGACACACCAAATTAGTATTTACCGTCACCATGATTTTTTATTTTTGACATAAGCAATTTTGTAAAACTTAAGCAAAAACCGTCAATTTTTTGGAATGACAGTTTTTGTTGTTCAAAAACCCTTATTTTATCTCGGTTCAAAGTTGGTAATCTGGCGGAGGCGGGAGGATTCGAACCTCCGAACCCCTTTTGGGGGTTACCTCATTAGCAGTGAGGTGCTTTCGGCCACTCAGCCACGCCTCCTTAATTTTTCTAATCTATCACTAAAAAAATAAATTGCATCATAATCCACGGGTGCCCTTCGAATGCGGAAAAAGCAGTGAACCCGGAAACGAGAAGTTATGATAAGCACTGGATTCCGTGGGCAAAGAAAGAGTTAACGGCAAGAGGAATAAAAACAGACGCCCCGTTTATGCCGACTCCTTGGGAGCCGGATTATGAAAAATTCAAAAAAAAATTTGAAAAATATGAAGTCACCGAAAACACAATTTTGGTTGGGCATAGTTGCGGATGCGCTTTTTTGGTCCGCTGGCTTGGAGAAACAAAGAGAGCAATTTTCAAACTTATTCTTGTCGCCCCGTGGAAAATTCCTGACAAGGACGACGCATTTAGAAAAGCGTTTTATAAATATCCAATTGATGAAACAATAAAATCAAGGGCGGGGGAAATCATAATGTTTACGGCTGACGACGAGGAAGACGAAGGAAAAGAAAGTTTAAAAATTTTTCATCAGGCGCTCGGTGGAGAAACTATTGAGCTTAAAGGGCATGGGCATTACACTATGGGCGATATGGAAACGGACAAGTTCCCGGAACTGCTGGAGGCCGTTTTGAAACAGGAGATTTTTTGATATTATTTGCTTATGAAAGGCTATGTGAAAAATATTGAAAAACTTTCGCTTGAAAATGAAAATTTTAGGAAGGTTTTGTACACCGCCAAAAACAGCCAACTTGTTGTGATGAGCTTAAAGTCCGGGGAAGACATCGGCGAAGAAATCCATCAGCTTGACCAATTCATACGCTGCGAGTCAGGTGAAGGAAAAGCCGTTTTGGACGGCGTCCCGCATGAGATTGAGGACGGGTTTGTTGTCGTGGTTCCGGCGGGGGCGAAACATAATGTAGTAAATACTTCGCAAGAGAAGCCGCTTAAACTTTACACATTATATTCTCCTCCGAACCATAAGGACGGCGTGACGCATAAAACAAAAGCGGAGGCCGAGGCCGACGACGAGCATTTTGACAGCGTAACAACCGAATAACTATTTTATCTGCATGGACGACGAAGTAAAAAATCTGCTTAAGAAAAATTTGGAGGTGGGGGAGGAGTCACTTAGAGTCTTGCGGAAGCTTTATCATGATGTCTGGTGGCGGAGTTTTTTCGGATTCGCCAAATGGGTGATTATCGTTGTGCTGTTCGTTGTAGGTTTTTTGCAGCTTCAGCCGCTCATCGGACCATTTTTGGATAATTATCAAAATATTTTGAAACTTTTTGAGCAGGTAAATACGCCGCTGAAAAATAAATAGATCAAAATCTAAAAAAACGAGGCGATTCCTCCCAAGAATCGCCTTTGTTAAAACGGGTCAACAATATCCATGCCCGCAAAGAAGAACGGAATCTCGCGTTCAGCCGCGGCCAAATCCGCGGAGCCATGAACTGCGTTATCGGGCATGCCGAGGCCAAATTGCGCCCGGATAGTTCCCTGCTCTGCCTTTAAGGGATCAGTGGCCCCCATTAAATCTCGCCAGCGCCGCACTGCGTTTTCGCCCTCAAGAATAAGCGCGCAAATAGGTCCGGAGACCATGAAAGAGCAAAGTTCCTCAAAGAAAGGCTTACCCTCATGCTCGCGGTAGAAAGCTTCCGCCTGCACTTTTGTCAGGCGACAGATCTTCTCGGTCAGGATATTAAAGCACCCTGTAATCAAAGAACAGATTTCAGTTGCATGCATAATCGCATCCGGCTTTATTAAGGCCAAAGTACGTTCCATCTCTCACCTCCTTGGGTTAATCCCTAGGGGATTATAAAACAGAATAAAATTTAATGCAAACTAGTGTAACGCGTTGCCGCGCACGGAGCTTGTTAAATTCTACGCTATGTGCTAGCATGGTTTTAGAATTTTACAGAAAGGAGAAGTTATGGAATGGGGCAAAGAAGTCGTTGATATCGCTGATGCAATAGAGGGGTATATCCGGCAGGGCCAAAGAGAAAAAGCTCTTGAATCTTTCAAAAATCTTCGCAAGATAACTCATATTGACCAGCCACCAACTTACGTTCTTTCACCGCCCCTCACAGAACCGCATTTCGGTAGCGGAGCACTGCCAGATGAAAATTGGTAGATACCAAATTTCAACGTTGAAGAACAAGGCGTATTTGGTAACGCATTGCCCCCGCGGACAACTCCGCAGGGGATTTTTATTTAATGAATTTATCTACACCACCTCGCATTGCTTGAGGAATTGTGACGCCCAATTTTTCGGCCGTTTGCGAGTTGATCACAAGCTCCACTTTTCCGGGCGGCTCGATGGGCAATTCAGATGGCTTAGCGCCTTTGAAAATTCTATCTGCAAGCCGAGCCATCTGGAAGCCGATTGATTCATAGTCGGCTCCGTAACTCATTAACGAGCCTCGTTCCGCGTCTCCGATGTTTGTTCCGGAAACCGGTATTTTATTTTTGAGACCCCAGTCGATTATTGCCTGGACTTTGTCCGCGCTGACGGTGTCCGTTGCTCTTAAATAAACATCGCCAACCCTAGGTTTGAATGTCGCCAAAAAATTATCCAATTCTTGTGCATTATTAACTTGTTTTTCAAAAAGTTCCACCCCGAGCTCCTTTATTTTATCGCGAAGATTCTCTATCCCGCTGGTGCTCGTGCTATTCCAGGCTATGACCAAACGCTTGGCCGACGGCACGAGGTTTAAAAATAACTGCGCCCGCTTGGCGACCAAAACTTCATTTGCCGGAGTGACTCCGGTTAGATTATTACCGGAGTTTTGCGTTGATTTAACAACCCCGCTGCCTACCGGGTCGGAAACCACGCCGAATACAATAGGCAAAGAATGCGCGAATTTCTCCGTGGCTGCTTTAATTGAGCGCGTCTCTCGGACGCCGACGACAACTATCAGATCAACAGAAGATTCAATTAACTCTTTAAAGCGCTGTTCGGTGACCGCCGTATCCTGCGTGGCTTCGGCGGCAACATATTCTAAATTTACTCCTTCTTTATATCCCAATTTTGCCAGCTCGGATTTAAATCCTTTTAAGGCCGGCTCAAGAGAAGAAGCGGCTTTGATGACGCCTATCCTATAGATTTTAGCTGGCTGTTTTACGCTCGGACCAGCTAACCATATGATCAATGCCGCGGCTGCGATGACGATTAAAGTAGGTACCAACATTTTTTTCCACATATGCATATTGTACTACAAATAAAAAAAAGCGCAGGGTGTCCCGCGCCTTCTGACCTTACTCTCCTTTTCCCAGAGATTTGAGATCGTTTTTTTTGGCAAGACTAATTATCCAACTCGCTAGTGATCCTAACGGGTCTCCGGGCTGGACGCTTAACACACCCATGATTTTGGACGCCATATCTGACGGCAGCTTAATGATATATTCGGAAAGCGTCTCTTTTACCGTATCAATCGCTTCCTTATTAAGCTTAGCCGCATCTGCCCGCAGTTGAGCTACAGCCGGAATATTCTGGTTGTCGGCGGTGGCGCGGAGCAATTCAAGCTCTATCCTTTTTCTTTGAACTCCCATCTCCGCCGTGATAGTCAACTGTTCTTGAGCGGCATTGGCCACCCGAGCCAGAAGATTGATAAACGTTCGCGCCTCGGCGTCCGGGGAACCTTCAAAATCAAATTTTTTGATTCTGAAGGTTGAAACCTCCAAAGGGTAATTTGTCTCCAGCGTTTCCTTGAGAGCTGTTTCTATTTCTTGTCTCAACTTTTCTCTTTCTTGGATAAGTGAGAGCATCGTTTTCCCGGAGCAGACGCGCTTTGAAATATCATCTACAAAAGGGACTACAATATCTTCCTCAAACTCTTCCTCGCTCCGCCCTATGGCAATGATCTTCGGCATGTCTTTGGGCGGAATTTGATAGACGGTTTCCGCCTCCATTGGAATAGTAAATCCCTCGGAAGTGACAATTCTTACTTTTTCAAATTTGTCAGATTCCTCCGGTAAGCCGTCCAAAAGAACGGATCGCGGCGTTACATCCCCCAGGATTAGGCGATAAGCGACCGGATGGATAAAATGGTCTCCCGGCCCTTTTGTTTCCGAAAGAATCCCGCGTTTGTTTTTGGCGGTGGCTTTTAAGATGAAAACGGATTCGCCAGCCTTGTTGGTGCCAATATACTCTTTGTCCTCTTCCGTTGGTTCGTCTCCGACGTTGGAGATAATCACGCCGACCGACCCCGGAGGGACGAATGGCGCGAGCTCTTTTTTTACATCAAACGCTTTAGGATTCCTCGCCCACTTGCCGGTAAAGACCAGCTCTTCCTGAATGCCTTTTTGGCCGCCTCCAGCCAGAAAAGAAACGGCATCCTGGAAATTAAGATGCCCTGGCTTACCCGGCTGAAACTTTGGCGGCTTGGCTACTATACGTCTCGCCTCTCCAACTCCTCCCAGCTCCTTGCCGACAAACGAGTTGACGATGCCCATCTCGGCACGCAACCGCGTTTTGTCTTGGCCCGTTGCCTGGTCCTTGAACGTTTCCTGGACTGTGCCGATTTCCACCGGATCTATAAACTCAAGGGCAAAAACCTTTTCATTGATGACGACTTTTCCTGGGGAAAGCATGCTTAGCTGATATCCACGTTCTCCCCCGCCAGTCAAAAAGGCTTCGGCGTCGGTAAAGTTGCCACAGGAAACGCCTAACTCCGAGATAACCTTGCCAGTTGGCAACGGCTCGCCGTCTTTAGCGAACACCAAACCGAATTTACCTTCAGGCACTTCAGGAATATCATGCCGCGTTATTTTTCCGAAAAGATGCACGAGGAAAATGAAACGCCATCCCGGGCCGTATACTTTCGCGCGCATACCCTGTTGCCAGCCCGTAGCGATAAAATGCCCGTCCTCCGTTCTTGGAGAAAACGGGAACCTCCACTCCACACTTGCGTACTGGTTTGGCGGGACATAGGCGAAGCTGGCAAGCGTCATTACCGCGCTTACTCCACCACCTATTCCACCTAAAATCAATATTGCCCAGGCCGGAAAACTCCAGATGCCAATTCCTCCAACCAAAACAATAATGCCCGTAAGCATTATTGCAGCAAACGGCATTGTTTTGCCTTTATCGTCCATAAGAAACTCCCTTCTTTCTTTAGATTGTGATCCGGGTTTAGTATAAAACACTAATATTTGCTTGTCAATGCTGGCGCTACGCGCCGTGCGCGGCGACAAGACCGATGATTTTTTCTGCGCCGGATTGTTCTAACGCGCGAGCCGCGTGGATTAAAGTCGCACCGGTGGTGGAGACGTCGTCTATTAATATAATCGTTTTGTGCTTCGTAAAACTCGGCACGTTTTCGGCAACCGAAAACGCCCCTTCAAGATTTTTAATTCTTTTTTCTTTATCTTTAACTTCCACTTGCGCCGGGGTTTCTTTAATTTTTGTTAGAACATTATTTTTTATTTCTATTCCGGAAACTTCAGAAAACTTTTGGGCCAAAAGTTCCGCTTGGTTAAATCTTCTCTCGTACTCTTTTTTAAAATGTAGCGGCATCGGGATAATTAAAAAATTGTCTTTTTGCAGCGTGAGATGTATTTCATAAAATTTTTTAATCAACATTTGAGCTAAAGGCTCGGCCAACTCCTTTCTTCTCCTATATTTAAATTGGCGGACGGCTTCTCGTAAAGCGCCATCGTATTTCCCTGCCCAGAGGACGTTTTTCAGCGCCCGAGGAAACTCGGTTTCCATTTGGAAACCGAGTTTCCAAGTATGGCAGGCGGGGCAAATTTTTCCATCGTTATTCCTAAATCCGCAGATTAAGCAATGAGCGCCGTATTTATAAGAGAGCGCCTGGCAATTTTCACAGAACGATTCATTGGATTTTCGGCATCCGGCGCAGGCTCTAGGTAAAATCAGGTTCAAAATTGTGGCGATAAGCGTGTGGATATTGTTTTTCCAGCCGGTTTTCATTGTGGTATTATTAAATCAGATGCTAGAATTATGAGCAATGGAGCTAAAATCGTTATTCGAGAGATTCAGTTGGAAAAAAGCCTCTGCTTTTTTAAATAAAGAGAGCCGTTTTTTAGGCGTTGATATAGGTTCCTCTTCCATAAAACTGGCCCAGTTGAGAAAAGACAAAGAACAGGCGGTTTTGGAGACGTACGGCGAGCTGGCTTTGGCCAAATACGGCGAAGGCGCTGTGGGCAGAGCGACAAGGCTGATAGACACAAAGCTGGCTGAAGCATTGAAAGATCTTTTGGCGGAAGCGCAGGTAAAAACCAAGGAAGCCGTAGTTTCTGTACCGTTGAAAGACAGCTTTCTCACCACTATGGACATGCCAGAGATGGGCGAGGAAGAAATGAAGGAATCGGTGCCGTATGAAGCGCGCAAATACATTCCTATTCCGATAAGCGAGGTGACTATGGATTGGTGGATTTTGCCTCCGGGCGGTGAAGAGCTGTCAGCGACTTCCATAGGTTCGGGAAGAAGAAAATTCCGCACGGTTATTTTAGCCGCAGTACCCAAAGAGGCCATTTCAAAATACAAAAATATTTTTGAGAAAGCTGGCCTGAAAGTTTCCGCATTTGAAATCGAAGTTTTTTCTTTTGCCAGAGCGGTTTTGAAGCACGATTTAGGCACGGCGCTGATGATGGATTTAGGAGCTTCGTCCGTGAAGATGGTAATCGCTGACGGCGGAGTGGTGCGGGCTTCGCACGGTTTAGACCGCGGCTCGCAGGAGCTTACTTTGGCGCTTTCGCAATCTTTGGGGGTGGATTGGGACAGGGCGGAAATTTTAAAAAGAGAGAGCGGCATCATAACAAAACCGGAGACAGAGGGAGTGGCTTCGGTTCTGGAGCCGATGGTTGAACTCTGGGCTTCTGAAGGCGAAAGATTTTTGTTGGATTGGAAAAGGCGCGGCGGACGCTCTATTTCAAAAGTGATAATCGGCGGAGGCGGGGCGATGTTGCAAGGGGCGGGGGATTTATTCGTAAAAAAGTTTGGCGTTGAAGTTATGACGGCCAATCCTTTTTCCAAAGTGGTTTACCCTGCGTTTTTGGAACCCGCTCTTAAGGAAGTAGGCGCGACATTTACTAACGCTGTGGGGCTTGCTCTAAGAAATTTTTAAAATATGGCAGAAGAATCATTAATACCAAAAAAAATTCCAACCCAGCAGTACAGCGGGGAAGGTTTCGGCGTATTTTTGAGAATTTCAGTAATAATTTTTTTAGTGTCCCTTTTGCTCACCGCTGGCATCTATGCTTACGGCAATTTTTTAAAAAATAATTTAGCCAACCAAAAATCGGTTTTACAAAAAGTAGAAATAGAATTTGAGCCTAACACGATTTCGGAGCTAGAGCGCGTTTCCAATTCCATCGCCTCAGCCGGGGATATTTTGAGGGCGCACACAATGTCTTCCGTCGTTTTTGATATGATTGAAGCCAGCGCACTGCCCACGGCAAGCTTCAATACTTTTTCTTACTCCGCTGACAAAAACACGATTATTCTGACGGGAGAAGCGGCTAGCTACTCGGATGTTTCGGCTCAATCCAGCGTTTTTGAGGCTTTGCCAAATGTTGAAAGCGCGACTTTTGGCAACCTTTCTTTAAAAGAAACCGGCACGGTCGGATTTCTCTTAAACATAGTTATTAAAAAATGAAAACTATAATTACCATAGTTTTGTTTCTGGCATCCGTGGGTTTGATATTTTTTGTGGCGCGTCCGGCTTGGAGCGAAGTCGCGTCTTTGAGAGTTGAGCAGTCGGTCGTGGAAGATGCCCTAGCACGGTTGAAAGACCTCCAGGGTTTGAGGGATGATCTTGTAAAAACTTATAACGAGATTCCCCGAAGCAAAGTCGAAAGGCTTTATGATTTTCTTCCGCCAAAACCGGATAGCGGAAATATTTTGGTAATGCTCGAAAAACTTACCAGCGACCGCAATATCAAATTACGAAGAGTGGAATTCATAAAAGAAGCCAACCGAGCCGCAGAAATCGCTGGCGCTGGAAGAATCGTAATTAAGGAAGCGCCAAAATTTAACACGATATCATACAACTTTTCCGTCGCTGCGTCATACGAAGGCTTTAAGTCATTTCTTTCGGCTATGGAGAAAAATTTGCGAATGATTGACATAACAGACATTTCTTTTGTGGGCGGCGCCTCCAATCTTTTTGAGTTCACTTTAAGAGCCAAATCGTATTATCAAAAATAATGAAAAATATCACAACTATCGCGATAATTTTAGTTCTGCTTGCGGCTGGGATTTGGTGGTGGACGCAATCGGGCGGAACCGGAGGAATACCAATAAACGTTGCTGGCACCAGCGGGCCGACTTTGCAGTTGGTGGACAGGCTGAAAAACATAAAAATTGACACTTCTTTTTTCAACGACCAGCAATTTTTAAACTTGGAAGCCGCGCCAAAAACCGATATTACCGGCCTCCAAAAAGGCCGCTCCAACCCCTTCACTCTGGGGAGGAGATAAAATTTTATATAAACAAAGATGAACTTTTATAATTTTAAGTACTTTTGCGATAGCAAAAGTACTGCAAATTGGTGTTTGGAGATATTTTCACCGAATAAAAAAAGCGGGCAACCAAGAGTCACCCGCACCTATTAGCTGATACCTACTTTTCAAACGGGTATGGATGCGGTTTTCTTTCGCGTTTTTAGTCGAAGATCTTTGTCCAGAAGACGATAAGCTTTTGCAAGCACATTCTCGAGGATGATTGTTCTCTCCCGAAATGCCTGCACTGCCGTGTCTAATCCGTATCTCGTCAGCCCGCCTAGCAAAAAGACATTATTTTGTCAACATGCGCTTGAAAAGCAAGGGACCGGATTTATGGTAGAATAAAACCATGGCGGCGAAAGGCATTTTGGATATTTTAGCGGGTTCCGGAGATATTACGCTTCAGGAAGCCGCAGAGATAAGAAAATTGGCGCGCTCCAAAAATATTTCCATTGAGGAAGAACTTTTGGAGCGTGGTTTGGACGAACAAAAAATTCTCAAAGCCAAGGGCGAAGCTCTGGGTATCCCCACGTTTTCTTTGGCCGGCAAAAAAATATCTTTTGATTTACTTAAAAACATTCCGGAGGAATCAGCCCGGCACTATCAGTTCGTCCCGATTAATTTGGAAAACGGCACTATCTCCATTGGCATGGTGGACCCGGATAATATAGAAGCCAAAGAAGCTTTAAAATTTATCGCGACAAGAATCAATCAGCCGTTTAAAATATTTGTGATTTCGCGCCGCGACTTGACCGCCATTTTGGGAGAATATAAAGGCATCTCCGGAGAAGTGACCAAAGTTTTGGGCGAGCTGGAGGTGGCGCTTTCGGAGGAGCCGACTTTGCCAAAAGAGCTTGAGCGAACGGAAACCTCGTTTGTTGAAGACGCTCCTATTACCAAAATGGTGGCGGTAATTTTGCGGCACGCCACCGAGGGTCGGGCATCAGATATTCACATAGAGCCCTCCAGAGACAAATTGCGCGTTCGTTTCCGCGTTGACGGTATTCTCTACACCAGCCTTTTTTTGCCGATGAAAGTGCACGACTCCATCATTAGTCGCATCAAAATCTTGACTAATATGCAACTGGATGAAAAAAGAAAACCGCAGGACGGTCGGTTCTCCGCGAAAATTGAAGGCAGAGAAATTGATTTCCGTGTTTCCACTTTCCCGACTTATTTTGGAGAAAAAGTGGCTATACGCATTTTGGATCCGGAAACCGGCATTAAAAATCTGGATGATGTGGGTTTTTCGCCGGGCCATGCAAGAGCGGTAAAAGAAGCTCTCACGCGACCTTACGGTTTAATATTGCTTACCGGCCCCACCGGATCTGGAAAGACCACTACGCTTTACGCGATGCTACAGTCTTTAAATGAAGATCGCTGGAATATCGTGAGCTTGGAAGACCCTGTGGAATATTCTATCGGAGGCGTCAACCAATCACAGGTCAGGCCGGAAATCGGGTATGATTTCGCCGAAGGTTTGCACCATATTTTACGTCAGGATCCGGATGTAATAATGGTAGGCGAGATCCGAGATAAGGAAACCGCTCAACTGGCCATTCACGCTGCGCTTACTGGGCATTTGGTGCTTTCAACACTTCACACCAATACTGCCATCGGAGTCATCCCAAGGCTTATCGATATGGGAGTGGACCCGTATTTAATCGCGCCGACTTTAATCATGGCTATCGGCCAGCGGCTGGTGCGTACGCTCTGCGACGACTCCAAAGAAGAAGTGCCAGTGGAAGGAAAAATAAAAGAAATAATCATGCAGGAGATTAACGCCATACCTGAAAATATTAAGCGGAATATAAAAATACCGAAAGTGATTTATAAACCAAAGATTTCGGGAACTTGTCCCAAGGGCTCTAGAGGGCGTATAGCTATTTTTGAAATTTTGGAAGTAACTAAGTCGTTGGAGAAACTTATTTTGGAAAAGCCATCGGAGGCAGTCGTTGAAGAAGAGGCCAAAAAACAAGGAATGCTGACTTTGCGCCAGGACGGAGTTTTGCGGGCATTGGAAGGGCGCGTTGGACTGGAAGAGCTTTTAGAAGTAATATAAAATTAAAGGATGAGAAAAGGTTTTACCATAATTGAACTTTTGGCGGTGCTGGGGATGATAGCTTTGTTAGCGGCCTTAGCTTTGATCTTTCTTACGCCGTTTGCCGCCAAAGGGCGGGATTCCAGAAGGGAGCAAGATATTAAATCCATTCAAAGCGCGTTGAGTCTTTATATAAACCAAAAGGGCACCTACCCCGTCTGTACCCAGGAAATAGCGGTGGATGGCAGTACCGATTGCCTTTCTTCCCAGCTTCTTTCCGAGAGGACAATCAGGGCTATGCCGCTTGACCCAAAATATAAAGGAATCGGACCTTGCGAGGAAGCAAATTCGTTTCTTTACTGCTATAGTTCCTCCGATGGAATTTCTTATGTCATTCATTACCAGTTAGAGACCAATTCGGTGCCTAGTAAGAACGCCGGATGGCAAAGCGTAAGCCCATGAACCCCAATATAAAAGTTTTAATAGTTGACGACGACGTCTTTCTTTTGGATATGTATTCCATAAAGTTTAAGGAGTCCGGTTTTTCCGTAGAGATTGCGAAAAACGGAGAGGATGCTCTGGCCAAAGCCAAAAGCCTGAACCCGGACATTATTCTTTTGGATATCGTCATGCCCAAGATGGACGGTTTTGACGTTCTGCGCGAGATTAAACAGAACAACATCGCGCCTAATGCCGTGATTTTTATATTGACTAATCTTGGCCAGAAAGAGGATGTGGACCGCGGTCTGAAATTGGGTGCCAACGATTATATTGTAAAAGCACATTTCACACCCTCGGAAGTCGTGGCCAAGGTCAGAAGTTTTTTGGGGCCACGGCAATCAGACGATTTTCATTTGTAATTTTGTTTATGGAATATCCTAAATTTTTAGAAGAACTAATGACACAGGTTGCCGAAGAGGGCGCTTCGGATTTGCATATAGCGGTCGGCCGTCATCCAGTGCTTAGGGTCTCGGGGCAGCTCGTACCGCTTACCAAAAAACTGATTTTGACCCAAGCCGACACCGCCGGATTGACTGAAACAATGATGGGAAAAGAGTGGTTCCAAGAATTTTTACAAAACAAAGAAAAAGACTTTTCTTATTCTTATAAAGACAAAATACGCTTTCGGGTAAACGCTTATTTCCAAAAAGGTTTTATCGGCGCGGCTTTGCGCATCGTGCCTTATAAAATAAAAACTTTTGAAGAGTTGAACATCCCGCCGATTTTGTCGGAATTTGCTAAGAAAGAGCAAGGATTTTTTTTGGTGGTGGGTCCCACTGGGCACGGAAAATCAACCACCTTGGCCGCTTTGGTTGATTTAATTAATCACACCCGCACCGAGCATATTATTACCATAGAAGACCCGATTGAATATATTTTTACGCCGGACCGTTCCATGGTTGATCAGCGGGAAGTTGGCCTTGATACCAAAGATTTCCACACAGCGCTTCGCTCAATGTTCCGTGAGGACGTAAACGTAGCCATGATCGGCGAGATGCGCGACCCGGAGACGATGTCTGCGGCTGTTACGGCAGCCGAGACGGGCCATTTGGTTTTTTCATCGCTTCACACAAATAATGCCGCCCAGACAATCGATCGCATCATTGATACTTTTCCCGGCGCGCAACAGGGGCAGATTAGGACGCAATTGGCCAGCACTCTCATCGGAATTTTTTCACAGCGTTTAATCCCAAGAGTTTCCGGCGGGCTTATTCCGGCCTATGAGCTTTTGCTTTCCAACGCCGCCGTAAGAAATTTAATCCGAGAAAATAAAATCCATGAAATTGATTTAGTTATAGAAACCAACGCCGAAGTTGGCATGGTCAGCTTTAACCGTTCTTTAATTGACTTAGTCCGCCGAGGCGAAATTACCATGGAAAATGCTTTGCTGTTCTCCCAAAATCCGCAAGAGCTTAGAATCTTAGCAGGAAAATAATGCAATTCCGTTATAAAGCGAGGTCTGGGGAAGGGGAGCCGAATGAGGGGGTGATTGACGCGGCCAGTTTGGATTTGGCGGTCGCGTCTCTTCAGCGGCGCAATTTTTTGGTGATCTCACTTGAACCGGTGGAGGGGATTGGCGGCGGAGAGCACATCGGCAAAATTGCCGAGTGGCTGGGAATTTTTGAAAACATTCCGACGGAGGACATCGTGATTTTGACGCGCCAACTCTCCACTCTTTTTGAAGCGAGAGTGCCGGTTGTGGAATCTCTAAAAATAATAATCGGCGAAACCGAAAATCGAAAGTTGCGCCGCCACATCTCAAATCTCCTAGATGATATCCAAGGAGGCATGCCGATGTCCGGGGCCATGGCGAGACATCCCGAAGTCTTCTCCAGATTTTACGTGGCCATGATTAAATCCGGAGAAGAGTCCGGAAAATTGGAAGATATTTTTAAATTTTTAGCGGATTATCTGGAGCGCTCCTACGAACTTTCCAGAAAAGCCCGAAACGCCCTGATTTATCCGGCGTTTGTTTTATCCACTTTCATTATTGTAATGGCACTGATGCTTGTTTTTGTGGTTCCCAACCTCGCCAATATTTTGTTGGAATCGGGGCAGGCTATACCGATTTACACCCGCGCCATTATCGGTTTCAGTGCGTTTTTGAGAAGTTTCGGCATAATTCTTATATTGCTCATTGCGGTTTTAGCTGTGCTTTTGGCGCGATATGCCAAAACGGACAGCGGCCGGCTTTATTTTTCGCGACTGGCGATATCCCTTCCAGTTATCGGCGGACTTTACAAAAAAATATATCTTTCCAGAATTTCCGATAACCTTCATACTTTGCTTTCGGGAGGCATTACCGTGGTACGGGCATTGGAGATTACTTCGGAAGTCGTGGGAAATGAAGTTTACAGAAAAATTCTTCTGGATTCTATGGGACTCGTAAAAAGCGGTAGCATGATTTCGGAATCTTTGGCCAAATACGCGGACATCCCACCTTTACTTTCGCAGATGATAAGAATCGGCGAAGAGACCGGCAAACTAGACTATATTTTAAAAAGCGTGGCCGGGTTTTACAGAAGAGATGTGGATAATTTCATAGATAATCTGGTGAGTTTGATTGAACCTATTTTGATAGTGGCGCTCGGTTTGGGAGTGGGGGTGCTTGTGGCCGCGGTTTTGGTCCCCATTTATAATCTTTCCACTGCCTTTTAGTTTATCCACAACTCGGCTTATTTTAAACCTGGTTTCTGGTATACTCTATATTAAGGTCGATTAGTCTTGATTTAATGGCCTTTTAACATTTTTATGTTTAAAAAACAAAGAAAACAAGCTGGAGAGTACGGTTTTACCCTGATTGAGCTTTTGGTGGTCATCGCCATTATCGGTATTTTGGCCTCGGTTGTTTTAGCTTCATTAAACAGCGCCCGCAAAAAATCGCGCGACGCAAGAAGGTTGGCAGATATTAAACAAATACAAGTTGCCCTTGAGCTTTATTTTGACGCTAACTCCGGCAATTATCCGACTGGGCTTAGCTTATTGGTTCCTACTAACATCCCCGTTGAACCAAAAGATCCTGTTGGCCAAACAGCTTACAAATACGCCGCTTTAGGCAGCGGGACATCCTGCACTTCTTATCATTTGGCCGCTGTCTTGGAAGAATCTACCAATCCGGCTTTAAACAGCGACGTTGACGCAGCCGCAGGCACTACTTGCACCAGTGACGGGACTGAATTTGCCGGCGGTAATTCTACGGATTGCGCTGGCACCGCTGCCCCCGCGAATACCGATTTCTGTTACGACGTAAAGCCCTAGTACCCTGTGGCAGGTATTTTCTTTTTTCTGATCGGCTTGATTTTCGGGAGTTTCTTCAATGTAGTGTTGCTTAGAAAAAACACCGGAGAGTCTATTGTAAAAAATAGCTCCCGGTGTTTTTCGTGCGGCGAAAAGCTGGGGCCGTTGGAAATGATTCCGATTTTGAGCTTTTTATGGCAAAAAGGAAGATGCCGGAGTTGCGGAAGCAAAATTTCCCGGCAATATCCGGCGGTGGAATTGCTCGCTGGATTTCTGGCTCTTATGGTTTACTTTAAAACGGGCGTTTCTTTTTGGTGGTTTTTTTATTTTACGGCTTTGGACGCTTTACTTTTAGTGGCGCTTTACGACCTCCGCGCGAAAATTATTGACAGGCATTTTCTTTACGTCTTCGGCGTTTTCGCTTTGGTTGGTTTTTTTCTTAGAAAGAATCTCGCGGGCGATTTAGCTTCCTCATTTTTTATCGCCATGGTTTTTTACTTGATGTGGCGTTTCTCCGGCGGCCGCTGGATGGGGCGGGGAGACGCGGATTTGGCATTTTTTTCAGCGTTATTTTTGGGCTGGCCTCAAAATCTTTTTATGATTTTTTTGGCTTTTTGGCTGGGTGGAATTTTAGGCGCCTATCTTCTGGTATTTAAAAGCGGTCGATGGGGCTTAAAAAGCGAAATTCCTTTCGGGCCGATTTTGGCGCTGGCTGTTTTCCTTATTTGGTATTTCAGCGGTTTTTCAGCAGCTTTTTATGGTATAATTTTCTAATGGGCGGCCCAAAAGCACGAGGGTTCACTTTAATAGAGGTGGTGGTGGTTATCGGAGTTATGGCAATCATATCTTCTTTGATGCTGGCCAATTTTCCCAGGTTCAACAAGCAAATCTCGGTGGAAAGGGAAGCCAGCAAATTGGCGCTCTCTTTGCGGAAAGCCCAATCCTACGCGCTGGCGGTGCGGGAATTTAATCCGGCTTTCAACGACGACCCCTTTTGCGTCAGTCCCCCCGTAAAATTTCCGGGCTACGGGATTTTTTTCAAGATATCCGACCCTGCGCGCTATTTTAATTACGGAGACGTTAATTGTGACAAATATTATGGAGATCCAATGATTGAAGAAGCTGTGGAGATAATAAATATAGAAGGCAACGTAAAATTTTTTAAAATCAAAGGTTACGATGCGGCGATTTGCTCCGGGGGATGCGATTTGGACGAGCTCTCAATTTTATATATCAGGCCCGGCCCCACGATTGTGATTAAAGGCAACGGTATAAGTTACAATTTTATTGAAATTTATTTGCGTTCCTCTGACGGAGCAGTTTCAAAAAAGGTTGTTGTGAGATCCACAGGGCAAGTTTCAATAGAATAATATGAAAAATCTGAAAATAAAACATTGGGACAGGGGATTTTCTCTTTTGGAAACGACAGTCGCCGTGGCTATTTTGGTCACTGCCGTACTCGGCCCCCTTTCTTTGGCCTCTTTAAGTATCAAATCTTCTTCGCAGGCTAAAAATAATTTAATAGCTGCGAACCTGGCCCAAGAAGGAATGGAGCTTATGCGAAATTTCCGGGCCAATAATGTTTTTGTTTTTGGTAATTCGGGTTGGACGGCAGAAATGGATAGCTGTTTTTTCGCAGCCGGCTGTCAGATTGACGCGGCGACTCCCGCGACAGTTGCTTGTGGCGCGTCTTGTTCCAATCTAAATTTTGACCAAAATTCAGGGCTTTACAGCTACGACGCCGGCGCGCCCACGATTTTTATAAGAACCATCAATATTGAAACCGTCCCGCTCGGCCTTCCTCCTAGTACGGCTAATGAAATCAAAATCATAGTTTCGGTTTCCTGGCAGGAACGGTTCGGACTGCAGGAGTTCGCGTTAGAGGAGCATTTGCTTAACTGGTGATTATGGAAAACCAAAAAAAAGGGTTTACGCTTCTGGAAATGATTGTTTCTTTAGGGATTTTTGCCGTGGCCGCTTTGCTTTCCACAAGCTCGCTCCTTTCTTTAACTGACGCCCAAAAGAAAGCTTTTTCTCTGCAAAGCGCTTACGACAACATCCGTTTTGCTTTGGAGACGATCGCCAAAGACGCCCGCACAGGAAGTGATTTTTATTGCGGAACGAGTTTTGACGATCTGCCGGCGGTGCCCACTTCGCAGGACTGCGCGTCCGGCGGCCCGTCCTTGACTTACAAAAATGCCGCCGGCGATAATATTGCTTACCGGGTTTTAAACGGAAAAATCGAAAATTTTGTTGACGGCGTTTCAGCTGGTTATATGACTTCCGAAGACACCGCCATTGATACTTTGACTTTTTATGTTTTGGGTCCGGCGAGCGGCAATCCCCAGCCTCGGATTACCATTATTATAAAAGGCACTGCCGGTAGCGGCCGGAGCGCTTCCAAATTTAACTTACAGACCACTATTAGCCAAAGAAAAATAGGAATATGAAAAAACGAGGCGTAACTTTGCTTCTAGCTATATTTATTTCGTCTCTAGCTCTTGCTCTGAGCTTGGGAATTTTTACGATTATTTTCGGCGAACTAGGCATCTCCGGAACCTCTAAGGAATCTTTAGAAGCGTTTTACGCGGCCGATTCGGGCATAGAATGCGCGCTTTTTTGGGACATCAAACAGCAAGCGTTTTCTACTTCAACTTCCAATAATATAAGCTGCGCCGGCAATTCATTTTCCGTAGGCGGGTCTTTGCTTTCCATTTTTGACCTTAATTTATCCAGTAACTCCTGCGCGCATGTCCGACTCCAAAAAACCGGCTCGGAGACGATTATCACGTCGCTTGGCGAGAACATCGCCTGCGGGCTCATAGGAAGCCGTACCGTGCAAAGAGGATTGGAAGTGAAATATTAAGTTGAAACTCGGCGGATTTTGTGCTAGAATTAAGTCAATAAAATGGCTCAAAAAGAACCTGAAAAATTACAGGCGATAGGGACGGTTTCGCCAAGAGAGATCGTAACCGAAATGCAGGAGTCTTATTTGGACTACGCCATGTCGGTTATTGTTTCGCGTGCCTTGCCGGACGTCAGAGACGGCTTAAAACCAGTGCACCGCCGGATTCTTTTTGCCATGCACGAAATGGGCCTTACGCATTCCGCCAAAACCAAAAAATCCGCTAATGTTGTAGGCGAGGTTTTGGGAAAATATCATCCGCACGGCGACGTTGCCGTTTATGATTCATTGGTGAGAATGGCGCAGGATTTTTCCTTGAGATATCCATTGATAGAAGGGCAGGGGAATTTCGGGTCAATTGATGGCGATTCGGCTGCCGCCATGCGCTACACCGAGGCCAGAATGTCCGCCATTACCACAGAGATGCTCCGGGACATTGAAAAAGAAACAATTGATTTTATTCCGAATTATGACGGGTCAAAATTTGAGCCAGTCGTTTTGCCAGCCGCGATTCCGCAACTTTTACTCAACGGTTCCATGGGAATTGCCGTCGGCATGGCCACCAATATTCCACCGCATAATTTAACGGAAGTCGCGGAGGCGGCGCTCCATTTGATGACGCATCCTAAAGCAACGGTGGAGGACCTTACGGAATTCGTGAAAGGGCCGGATTTCCCGACGGGCGGAATAATTTTCAATAAAAAAGAAATTTTGCAGGCTTACGCAACCGGCCGCGGCGGAGTTATAAATAGGGGGGAGGCAGAAATTTTGGAGAAAAAAAATGGCGAATGGCAGATTGTCATCACATCCATTCCTTATTTGGTGAATAAATCGGAGCTGATTGTGAAAATGGCAGATTTGGTGCATGACAAAAAGCTGGAAGGCATCCGCGATATAAGGGACGAGTCCGACAAAGAGGGCCTCCGCGTGGCGATTGACCTCAAGCGCGACTCTTATCCCCAAAAAGTTTTGAATAATCTTTATAAGCATACCGATTTGGAACGCGCCTTCCATTTTAATATGATCGCTTTGGTTGACGGGGGGCGCCAGCCGCAGACACTTTCTTTAAAAAGTATTCTTGAAGAATTCATCAAACATCGCCGGATAATAATTGAACGAAGGTCAAAATTTGATTTAGCGCGGGCCCAGGACAGGGAGCATATTCTTTTGGGGCTTAAAAAAGCGTTGGACCATATTGACGCGATAATTAAAACGATAAAAGGTTCCGCCAGCAAAGAAGAGGCGCATAAAAATTTAATTAAAAAATTTGATTTGTCCGACAAGCAGGCCTCGGCGATTTTAGAAATGCGCCTCTCGGCTTTGGCAGGCTTGGAAAGGCAGAAAATTGAAGACGAGCTGAAAGAAAAACAAAAATTAATCAAAGAATTAAAAGCGCTTTTGGCGGACGCCAAAAAAATAGACGAAGTCGTGAAAGACGAACTTTCGGAAGCCAAGAAAAAATACGGAGATGAGAGAAAAACAAAAGTTATTTCGGGAGCCGCGAAAATAATTTCGGCGGAAGATTTGGTGCCGGAAGAAGAAACCATTTTAATTTTAACGCAGGGCGGATACGTAAAAAGAATTAAGCCGGACGAATACCGCGTCCAGCGAAGGGGCGGCAAAGGAGTCATCGGCGTTACCACAAAAGAGGAAGACGTTGCCTACGAATTTATTTCCGGCAACACACACGATGACCTTTTATTTTTTACGAATCTAGGAAAAGTTTATCAAACCAAAATGTACGAAATTCCGGAAGGCACGCGCCAGTCAAAAGGAAAAGCGATTGCCAATTTCCTTTCTTTGTCTGCGGACGAAAAAGTTACTTCCGTCCTGCCGGTTCCAAAAACAAAAAAGGGCCAGGCGAGCTACGTAATTTTGTCCACCCAAAAAGGAGTGACAAAAAAAGTTGATTCCAAAGATTTTGAAGACGTGCGCCATTCCGGAATCCGAGCGATTAACCTCCAAAAGGGGGACACTTTGCGCTTCGCGCGGGTCGTAATGCCTGGCGAAGAGGTCGCGCTCTCTTCCAAGCTGGGGCAGGCAGTCCGTTTCAAAGAAAAAGACATCCGCCCGATGGGCAGAACCGCCCAGGGAATCCGCGGGATGCGCCTTAAAAAGAACGATGAGATAGTTGGGATGGATATTTTGCCGCAAAACGCGAAAAAATTGGAAATTTTATCGGTTTCCCAGCAGGGCTACGGCAAAAAAACAAATATAACCCAATATCGCCTCCAAAAACGCGGTGGGTCGGGAGTTAAAACATGCAAAGTCACTTCCAAAACCGGACCTCTGGTTTCTGTTCAGGTTGTGAAAGAAGACCAGCAGGAAATTATCGCGATTTCCAAAAAGGGGCAGGTCATCCGCGCGCCGCTTTCGCAGATTCCTTCGCTTTCGCGCGCCACGCAGGGCGTGAGAATTATGAAAGTGAACGCAGGAGACGCTGTGGCTTCGGTAACTCTTTTGTAAAATGGATTTGCGGGAGACATACAATAAAATAGCGGAGGACTGGCATAAAGATCATAAACAGGATAATTGGTGGGTTGAGGGAACAAATGAATTTATCTCATTTTTAAAACCAAATAGTTTGGTGCTTGACGCTGGCTGCGGCGCCGGCACTAAATCTAAATATTTAATAGACAGAGGATTAAAAGTTGTCGGAATAGATTTTTCAGACAAGCTGATTGAAATAGCAAAAAGAGAAGCGCCTTCCGGAAACTTTTTTGTGATGGATATTAATGAAGCGGACAAACTGAAAGAAAATTTTGACGGGATTTTTGCGCAAGCGGTTTTACTGCATATTCAAAAAAAAGACGCGGAAAAAACATTAAATAAATTATTGGGCGTATTAAAACCCGGCGGATATTTATACATAGCAGTCAAAGAAAAAAAATTCGGCGGCGCGGATGAAGAAATAAAAACAGAAAACGACTACGGATATCCTTACGAAAGATTTTTCAGCTATTTTACTTTGGACGAAATAAAAAATTTGATGATAGAGTTGGGATTGGCTATTAATTATGAAAATATATCTCAATACGGGTATACAAGATGGATACAGGTCATTGGGCAACAAAATAAAAATGGAAAATAAAAAATTTATTTTACGGATTAGATTGAGAGATAAATATATTTTTCAAGCAATTAAGAATGGTAACAAGAAAGTTGATACCAGAGCGGCGTCAACTAGGAATCGTTCAATAAAAACTGGCGATAAACTCATTTTAATTTGCGGAAAAGAAAAAATTGAAAGAAAAGTAAAGGGAGTTAGAGTTTTTAAAACCATTTCGGCGCTTCTGAAGAAATATAAACCGCAACAAATCAATCCAAAAACATTTTCGGAGAAAGAAATAACAAAAATGTATTACAGTTTTCCCGGATACAAAGAAAAAATAAAAAAATACGGGTTGATTGTTATAGAATTGAAATAAAAACTTATCCACACTTGCGGGGGTTTGCGAGGAGTATAAAATAAGAGAATGAGCGAGGCGGGAAGCGTAGTTTTTAAAGAGGAATCAAAGAAAGGCGCGCTGTTTGGAGCGCGCGGGCTTAATTTTAAGCGCTATTTTACTAAGGAAGGCGTCCATCCCTATGATGAAATAGCGTGGGAAAAACGCGTTGCCCGCATCACCTCATCCAAAGGCGAGGTTATTTTTGAGCAAAAGGGCGTTGAGGCGCCGAAATTTTGGTCGCAGACGGCAACGGACATTGTCGCCGAGAAATATTTTATGGGGCATGTCGGCAAGCCCGGCAGGGAGTGGTCCGTAAAACAGCTTATAGACCGCGTTGCAAATACGATGGCGGACTGGGGCAGGCAAGGCGGTTGTTTCGCGGACGAAAAAGACGCGCAAATTTTCAACGAGGAGCTTAAATGGCTATTGGTCAACCAGTACGCCTCATTTAATTCGCCGGTTTGGTTTAATGTCGGGGTTGAAAAGAAACCGCAGTGCTCGGCCTGTTTCATTTTGTCCATTACGGACGATAAAGAGTCCATTGCCGAATGGTATAGGACAGAGATGATGATTTTTTCAGGCGGCTCCGGCGCGGGAATAAATATTTCGCCTCTGCGCTCGTCCAAAGAAAATATCGCCGGCCGCGGGAAATCGTCAGGCCCGGTGTCTTTTATGAAAGGAGCCGACGCGATTGCCGGCACAATCCGTTCCGGCGGCAAGACGCGAAGGGCGGCTAAGATGGTGATTTTAAACGCAAGCCACCCCGATATAAAAACTTTCATAGTTTCCAAATGGAAGGAGGAAGAAAAAGCAAAAGCGCTTATCTCTATGGGTTATAACGACGACATTGACGGCGACGTCTATTCAAACATTTTTTTCCAAAACGCCAACAATTCCGTCCGCGCCACGGATGATTTTATGAACGCGGTTTTGGAAGACAAAAATTGGGAACTCCGAATGATAAAGACAGGCGAGGTTGCCGAGACATTAAAAGCAAGGGACCTTATGAAGCTCATCGCCGAGGCGGCTTGGCACTGCGCCGACCCGGGCATGCAATTTGATACGACGATTAATAAATGGCACACCGCTCCCGCCGCAGGCCGCATCAACGGCTCCAACCCGTGCTCGGAATACATGCACTTGGACGATTCCGCCTGCAATCTTGCTTCACTAAATCTTCTTAAATTTTTAAATCCGCCGGCTGGCGGAGGCAATTTTGACCACGAGGCGTTTAAAAAAGCCGTCGGCATTTTTATCACGGCGCAGGATATTACCGTGGACAATTCTTCCTACCCCACGGCTAAAATTGAACAAAACGCCCGCGCTTTCCGCGAACTTGGCCTGGGGTACACGAATCTCGGCGCGCTTTTAATGCAGATGGGCTTTCCTTATGATTCAGACGCCGCGCGGGCTTGGGCGGCCGCGATAACTTCAATGATGACCGGCGAGGCCTACAATATTTCCACGCGTGTTGCCGAAGCAGTCGGCCCATTTTCCGGATATGAAAAAAATAAGGAGCCGATGCTCGGCGTAATCCGCATGCACGGCGAAGAAGCAAAAAAAATAAGCAAAAAGTATCTGCCGGCGGACGTTTGGGAATCCGCCCAAACGCCTTGGGCCGAGGCTCAAAAGCGCGGCCAGCTCTCTGGCGTCCGGAATTCCCAAGTGAGCGTTTTGGCGCCAACCGGCACGATTTCTTTCATGATGGACGCCACAACCACTGGCATTGAGCCGGCGTTTTCGCTCGTCGCCTACAAAAAAATGGTGGGCAGAGGATTTTTGAAAATCGCGAACACCTCCGTTGAGCCTGCGCTCAAAAATTTGGGATATAAAGAACAAGAAGTCAAAGAAATAATGGATTATATTTTAGCGCATGACGGCATTGAAGGCGCCCCGCATCTTAAAGAAAAAGACATCGCCGTTTTTGATTGTGCCGTGAACGCCCCCGGCGGCAAGCGAGCCATCCATTATTCCGGCCACATCCGCATGATAGCCGCCGCGCAACCTTTCATTTCCGGAGCGATTTCCAAAACAGTGAATCTCCCCGAGTCGGCGACGGTTGAGGATATTATGAACACCTACATCGACGCTTGGAAAATGGGGCTTAAGGCGATCGCAATTTACCGCGACAAATCCAAAGGCGCCCAGCCCCTAAACACTTCCAAGGCAAAGCCATCAAGCGAAAGCGCTGTTGGTGCCAAAGAGGCCGCGCCGTCGGAAGTTGAAAGAAAAAAATTGCCGTCAAACGTAAAATCTCTACGCCATAAATTTTCCATCGCAGGGCACGAGGGCTATATCCATTGCGGAATGTATGAAGACGGCAAATTGGGCGAAATTTTTATCCGCGTGGCCAAAGAGGGCTCTACCATATCCGGTCTTCTGGATGCCATAGGCGTGCTCATGTCCGTCGCGCTCCAATCGGGAGTTCCGGTTGAAACTATCGTCAGAAAATTCGTCCATTCCCGTTTTGAGCCGGCCGGATACACAGAAAATCAGGATATTCCGGTTGCCAAATCAATTTTGGATTACATTGGAAAATTTTTAGCGCTCAATTTTCTTTCTCCAGATGACCAAGCTTCTTTCGGCATCTATTCGCATTCAAAAGAAGCGGAAACTGTCGTGGCGGAGCCTTTTAAGCTCAAAGAACAACCTAAGCTTTCCTCTCCGGCTTCCGTGCCAGCGGCGTACGACCGCGCTAAAATTTTCGCCTACCAGGATGCTCCCGCCTGCCGTTGCGGCGCGATTATGATCCGCACCGGCTCCTGCTACACCTGCCCCTCTTGCGGCGAAAACCTCGGGAGCTGCTCGTAGCGGTATGGGCAAATAACATGGGCTTGCTCAATAAACACTTCTGGAAATTTTTCGCGGGGCTGATCGCGCTGATCTCTATTGGATTTTTAACGATTTACGCCACCGATTTTTACGCGAAAAAACAATCTGCCGGTGAAGCCAAGATTTTGGAATCAAAAAGTTCGCGACCTGCCAGGTGAACTATATATTTTGGCGAAAATATTTGTAAAAGCCAAGGCTGGCGCAAAGAAGGAAAGCGTTTTAAAAACCGGCGTTTCGGAATTTAAAATTGCCGTAAAAGAGCCGGCGAAGGAGGGGAAAGCGAACGAGGCAGTCGCCAGGGTGTTGGCGGAATATTTCGGCATCGCACTTTCCAGAGTTCGGCTTCTTTCCGGATTTACCTCCCGCCAAAAAATTTTTGAGATTCTCTAGTTTATATATCAGCTAATTCGTGAGAATTAGAGAATAGTTGCGGGGTGTGCTAGAATTTTATTATGAATGAAAAAGAGCTGGAAAAGGCGTTAAAAGCGCTGGCCAATAAAAGAAGGCTTCAAATTCTGCGGTATTTAAAAAAAGTTAAAGAAGCGCCGGTGGGGGATATCGCTGAAGAAATTCGTTTGTCGTTTAAATCAACCTCCCGGCACTTGGCGGTGCTTGCCGCGGCCGATATTTTAGAGCGGGACCAAAGAAGCCTCCAAGTTTTCTATCGCCTCGGCGCGCTTCGGCACGCGGCGAAATATATTTTATCTATTCTTTGATGCAATTTTTATGCTTTTATATTTTTGCTTATACCTTTTGTTGTGCTTCTTGTGTCTCGGCTAATTCGTGAGAATTAGAGAATAGATGGGGTTGGGGGAGGCGGGTTTTGGTTTGATAAATAAATGATTTTGTGCGAGAATTTGAGGGAGTGTTGATTTTCGTCTTTAAAATATATTAAATTTGGTATATTCTAGAAAAATCAACTCTTGAATATGTTGTTAGAAAAAGAAAAAAGAAAATCAGGTAACGAAGCAATACGCGTTTTAATTTCCTTAAAAACAAAGATTTTGCGTGATTTAAAGGAAGTTGTTAATGCTGGCGATTTTGATTACCGCACTTTTGGTACAGCCATTGAAAAGCATCTTACTGATATTATTGTCAGTATTTTTGAGAAAGCCGGTTTTATTAAAAATAATAAAGATTATATCGTTGCACCCCATAAAAATTATTTTCCAGATTTCGAACTAAAAACAGCGCCACCCATCGCTATTGAGTTTAAATCCGGGAATAGAAATCAAAATAGACAGGGTAAATGGGCGACGGTTAAAAATAGCGAGAATGATATGGGCACTCTTAATGAATGGCCCAAAAGAATTAAAAAATTCGGTGGTAAAAATATTTATTATATTTTTGTTATCTATAATTTTAGTGAGAAAACAAAACAAGTTCAAAATGTTGAAATCGCTCCGTTTTATGAATTTTTAGGTTTGAACAAGTCCAAGTTTATTAAATATCGAGAAAAAGATGGAAATTTGCGGCCCAAAAATTTTGATGCTAAGCCGCCCATTAAAACTTTTGAGCAATTTGAACAATTAATCAACAAAACCGCCGTTTATAGATCCAGGCGAATTATTAAGAAGCACAGACAAATTATAAAGGATGTGCAGAATATTAAAAAAGGGATGGATTAATTGGTTTACTATTCTGCTTTGTGCCGTAAGTTAATTTAGGATTATCTATAGGATAGATCCCTTCGTTCTCGGATATAGTCAAATTTCTTAAATATTTTGATGCCGTTTCAGGCGCGTCGTTGTTATACTTATAACCATTACTTGAACGATAATTAACCTTTTTAAGTTTATCCGCAACGATTTTTTTATATTTTGGGTCTATATCAATACCAATATAATTTCGGCCTAGTCTTTTTGCTGCCAAAGCTGTTGTACCAGCACCGATAAATGGATCTAAAATAACATCGTTTTCATCTGTAGTCATAAGAACCAGACGTTCAAGTAATGGTTCGGGGAGTTGGCACGGATGAGCGTCCCTGCGCGTATTATGTCTTATGCGATGTATATCCGCCCAAACATCGCTCAAAAGAGTCCCGTGCGGGTGTATTTGGCTTTTCTTGCCCCCATAGTCTTTAATCATTTCACCACAAGTTCGGCATTTTTTATGCGGCGATCTAAGTTCATGGAATTTAAATCCCTTGGGGGTTTTTGTATAAAATAGTATTCCATAGTGTGCTGGCAACAAAGTTTTTCCCAGAGGCGTACTCATTGAATCCCATGCTATCCAGTGTTTAAAGATAGCAATTTTGTTAAGATGGTTGGCATAATAAATTAACCACTTTGGTATATTGTGAACCAAAATCGAACCCGTTGGTTTAGTTATTCTGACCATTTCGGTTAACCATTGCTCGCACCATTTTATATAATCCTCCGCAACCCTTTTATCTTTATAGTTTCCGTATTTTTTGTTTAGGTTAAATGGCGGGTCGGCAAAAGTCATATCAATTGAGTTATCGGGTATTTTTCTCATCTCCTCAATTGAATCTCCACACAAAATTTCGTTTAATGGAAGTTTTTTGTATTGTTTTGTTTCAGTTTTGATTTCCGGAAAAATAATAGATATGGGCGTTTCCTCTCGAATAACATCTAGCACAATCCCTTGAATAGCTACATCCCGCCCATTTCTGAAAATAAGAGGTTCCATATTTTTATTAGCCGGCTGTAAACGGATATATCCGTGCTCTTTATAGAATTTTTTTAAGGTTGCTTCGTGGTTATCTATAAGAGCTACTACTTTTTGCCCATTTTCGGCAGTTTCTTGTTGGCGCACCAAAACAACGTCGCCATCGTTGATATTTTCATCAATCATACTATTCCCGACAACGCGGAGAGCATAAACCTCCGATGAGGAGGGAATTTTACTTTTCGGGACGGCTATGGTTTCTCTTTGTTCCTCAAATACATGGATTGGCTCACCGGCGGCTATTGTTCCCCATAAAGGAATTTTTACTAGCTTCTCCGACGAGGATATTTCAATGCCTCTTTTCTGATTTTTTTGCCGCTGTAAATAACCCTTATTTTGCAGTGCCATTAAATGTTGATGAATTGTGGATATAGCCAAGCCCATCCTTTGCCCCATTTCTTTAATGGAGGGCGCAAAGCCGCGCTTTTTGGTGTAGGAGGTTACAAAATCTAACACCTGTTTTTGCCTGGGGGTAAGCATATTTTAATTTTAGCAGGTATATACCGAAAGAAAACCGAAAGTTATCCACAACCATTAAAAAGGCGCTTGAATAAAAACCTAAAATCCACTAAGATTTAGGGGATTTGTAACCGGGTCGACAAAAAATTAGGAGAGTAAATTTTTATGTCAGAATCAATAAATATTAACGATGTTTTTAAAGAAATAGAAAAGTCTGATAAGTCAGAATATCATCGCGGTAAATCTTGGGAACATTGTTATATTTTTTTCAGAAACTATAAAAAATTCGGAAGTGATAAGTTGATGGCAGATTACGCAGCGCTACATTTGGGTTTTTTTCTAGCTAGTTGGGGGATGTTGCGTGGTTCGAGCTTTTTGTTGCAGAAAGATTACAGATACTTCCTTCCGGTTGTTCGCGTATTGATAAAAGACCAATATAAAGTTTTGTGGAATGTTGGCTATTTAAATTTGAACAAAAATCAAGAAAGCGAAATTATTGATATCTTGTTTTGGTTAAAAGACGACATTTGTAAAGTTATGACTCACAATAATCCTGACGGTAGAAAACCAACCGATTTGTTGATAACAAAAATTATAATGGCCACGATGGGCTGCGTGCCCGCTTATGATCAATATTTTAAGGCCGGTCTTAAGAGGCGTGGAATTAAAAATAACTTCAGCAAAAAAGCCTTCATAGATTTATTGAATTTCTCGAGAAAAAAACTAGAAAAACTTTATATCAAAAAACAGCCTATTAAAGGGACAAATTATAATTATCCTACAGTGAAACTTATAGATTTATACTTTTGGCTTTTAGGTTCGCAAAAATAACCGGCCAACAAAAAATTAACGGGAGAAAGTTTTTTGGATTAAAAAGCCCAGAAGCCAGCCGATGAGGCCGAGGGCGATTGGAAAATAAATGTGGGAGAGGTCAAAATAAACTTCAAAAATCACCGCGGGGATGAGCAAAACGCCAATCCACCAGTATTTTTTTGAACCGCCGAAGGCGGTGAAGAGGAGAGTGAGGAAGAAAATGTATGAAAGTGGTATACCTAAAAGAAAGTTTTCAGCAGATTTCGGCGTGCTAAATAGACTTCCCTCACTAGCACCCTGGGGGAAAAAATAAACATACAGGTTGCCAACCTGATTTGCAAAAAAATAAGCCAAAACTAAAACAACAATCAGAATGCAAATATTTTTTATTAAATTTTTTAGATCTTCGCTCATAAATTATTTAATAGCCAATTAATATCTTCTTTTAATAAGTTGTAAGCTTGGTCGTTGATGTTTTTGGGATGTTCTCGTTCCAATTCGGCAAGGAACGTTTTTAACGTCTTTTGAGTGATGGGTTTGTTGTGGATATCTATCCTCTCTAATTTCCCAATCAGAGTGTTTTTAACGCTCTTTTTGGTTATCCACCCCAAAGAATACACGCGCTCAATATCGGAGATTGTACTCTGGATAGTCGCAATGACACGGAACACCGTCTCTTGATTCGCGAAGTTTCCTACAAAATCAACGGAGTTTACTGCAACCTTATGCTCTCCCAACTTCTCAAAGAATAAATCAATTATATCGCCGTTCTTTACCATTCTATCATCAAATTTAATCTCTGCGGAGGCAATGCCGGATTCCACATCGCCCACATCCACGTTTATGAAAATGGTTTCGGAGCGGAGATAATCGCGGGAGACAGGGGAAAGGATATTAATGCTTGGCGGGGTTACATCTTTTGGTTTTATTTCTAAATCGGTAGGGCTTTCGTTGTTTACTTTTAAGTCCAACTCCGTAATTAATCCGGGCTGGGTTTGGGAGGTATAGTCTTTATCCACAGAGATATTATCTGAAATATAGCCCGTGGCGATGGTATATTCGCCGCTTCCGGTTCCTTGAGCTTCAATTTTATATTCGCCGTCCAATGGATTAGGGATAGTTATATATTCGTCGTCCGTAAGAAATCCGGAATAAAACGCGCCATCAATTTGATTAATTTCGTTCCCGCTCGCGAAGTCTTTGCCAATTCTTTTCCCGTCCGGCGCAGTTACTAAAACATCAACAGGGGAGAGGATTTTGATGAGGAGGAGTTTCGGATTTATCGATAAGCCATGATCAATCAAGATTGCGGCATTTGCGCCAGTAAGTTTTTTGAAGATTAAGCCCTCGGCATTTGTTGGTAACGCATTATGCCCTGAAATCAATTGATTCAAATCACTTACTATAAATTCTCCGCTGCCAGCGGGTACAGTTCCGTCGCCGAATCCAAATTCAAAGCCTCTATCTGCTGTTGAGCCATCAAATCCATCTGGATAACCATTTTCCCATAAAGGAGTACTGGGAGAATTCACAACTCTAATAGCATTTAGAGTGCTGTTATCTCCCAAATCGCCGACTACATTAGTAATTTTTATATTTTTATCAAAAAGACTTAAAACGCTGGTTTTAAGATTTTCAAGAAAAGTATTTTGAGGATAATTATTTGGATAAGTACGCAACGTTCCGCTATCTTTATCGCGTAGGTAATTGTAAGTTGGGAGAAGTTCTTGGACAGAAGAAATTGGTTTGTTTCTTACATAATCAAATAGACTAGAGTACCTCGCCTTTTTAGCTTCTCTACCTAAAACAAATTTCATAAACCAGTCTCTTAGTCTTTCGCCGGTGTTGCCTGTTTTTGTACCAATCTCACCCGCTTCCCACATAAGATAAGCAAAAGGAGCCCCTAAATGCGGCGTTCCTAAAAAGATCAGTTGGTCAACGTCGTTTTCGTAGTTGCCCGACTGGATGTATTGGCGCGCGACGAGGCCGCCCATGGAATGGGCAACAAGGTCAACTTTCGCGCAGTGGCAAACATTTTGGACTTCGTTTATTTTGTCGCGAAGCTGGACGGCGGTAATCACATTAGATTGCCGCCAATCGTACGGAAAAGTGAAAAGATCTTTGCCGTCAACATATCCGTTGGCTTTTAAGGTCGCAATCAGGTCGTCATAGGTATGAAAAATCGGGTCAATCACCCAGACGCCGTTTTTGTCCGACGAGCCCAAAATCCCGGGAATGATTATGACGGGGTCTGGCTTTGCTGGCGCTTGTATGGCGCTTTTTATATCAAAATGGATTAAGGCATGCTGGAAATCACCAATCCCTTTTTCAAATAAATCCACTGTTTGCGCGGAGCTGGACGCGTCCGAAACGGCTACGAAAAAAGACTGGTTTGTCCCCAGCGGCATTTTAATTATGCCGTCAACGTTTCTATTGGCACCGTCGCAGGAAAAGAGAGGAAAGTTAGAGCCAGCTTGGTAAAGCTTGGAATGGCCGATTTCATTACCTCTTGTTCCGTCATAAGTAAAAACATCAAAGCGAGGATTCAGAATATTGCCATTCGCACATTTGCTGTATACTTGTATGGCGGCAGGAGTTGTAGAGCCGATTAAGGTAAGTGGAAAACAATCCGTGCTGGAGTTAATTAGGCGCAGAAGCTCCCAGTTGTTCAGCGGCCCGGTAAACTCCGTGATAAACGTGCAGTCGCTCGATTGCAAAGAAGCATAATCCGCGAAGGCAATTTGTGCCGTAAGCAGGGCGTAAACAGCGAAAAAAATGGTTAAAGCGTGTTTTCGCATTGCTTTTATTTTTAACATAGCGCGCGAATAAAATCCAAGCGCTTGCAATTTTTTGGGGGCGCGCTATAATGTAGGAAGATTCTTCGCCGGATAGCCGGTCCGATGCAAGATCGGACAGGAAAGTCCGAGCACCGCTAAGGTATTCCCGACGCAAAGTCGGGATGCTCAAAGTTGCAGCCTCGCTGCGCTTCGGGCAACTTTGGCAGAGGCAGTGGCTAACGGCCACCCCCCGCCAACGGCGGGGCGAGAAACTCCGACGTAAAGTCGGAGCCCCGACTTCATTATTAAATTTTTTAATAGTGCGTCGGGGGTGTCACAGAGACAATACCGCGGACGTCATCATTTTCGGTCTAAAGCCGGAAGCGTTGATAGCGCAAGGGTGAAAAGAGGTGAGGTAAAAGCTCACAGCATGCGTTGGCGACAGCGCGTGGTGAAAAACACTTGCCCGGTGCAACCTGCCTTATCGGCGGGGCTAGAGCCCGAGAGAAATCGAGGGCCCAGACAGATGGCTATTTAAACAGAACTCGGCTTATGAGCGGAGAATCAGAATCCCCAGCCCCCCGATGGACATCGGGGGGCTGGGTTTATATAATTCTTTATATGACTATATCAAACGAGGTCTTATATAAATCGGCGCAATGGTGTCTCATAGCCTTAGTTTTTCTTTTGCCGGTGTGGTTTTTGCCAACAACGGTTAACCCAGTGGAATTCAACAAGGTACTCTTGGTGTCCATTTTGGTATTTTTATCTTTTATTTTATTTCTAGCCTACTCCATAAAATCCGGAAATGTGGCTTTACCGGGGCATGTTGTTTTTATAGCGGCTGGCGTGATGCTTCTTTCTTGGTTGGCTTCGGCGTTGGTTTCCCATTCGGGCGCGGCGCTTTGGGGGTTGGGAGCGGAACCAACCAGTTTTTTGGCCATAGCCACTTTCTTTTTGATGAGCGCTATGATTATGCTGCTTTTTTCCGACGGCCGTTCGCTTACCAGATTAATCGCCGCTTTGGGATGGGGATTGCTTTTGTTTTTGCTGACGACTTGGATTTTTAATGTTTTTGGATTTGGCCAGAGCCTGGGCGGGCTTTTTCAAAATAGGGTCTTCAACGCCATCGGTTCTTGGAACAGCGCAGGTTTCGCGGCGGCGTTTTTTCTGATGATGCTTTATCCGTTTTTGAGGATTTCTTCCGGAGCCATAAGGTGGACTGTGGCGATTTCATTTTTGCTTGCGCTGTTTTTGATTTTGGTGGTTAATTTTCCGCTGATTTGGGGAGTCGTCGGGTTTTTCGCGATTTTACTTTTAAGCTACGCTATTTGGAAGAAAAATGTTTCGCTCGCGGTTATGGGAATCCCCTCGGGTATTCTTTTAATTTCACTTTTCGGTTTTTTCTTTAGCAATTTTATCGCCTCTACTTTAAATTTTCCGGCTCCGGTGGAAGTCGGTGTGGCCCACCAAACTACTTTTAACGTGACGAACCAGGCGCTTCGCGCAAATTTGGTTTTTGGCGCAGGGCCGACATCTTTCGGTTATTTGTGGGATAAATACCGGCCACTGGAAGTCAACAATACTCCCTTTTGGAGCCTTCGTTTTGTGAGCGGGTCTTCCTTAATGTTAAGCGCGCTGGCCGAGGCGGGCCTTTTGGGCTGGCTGGCTTTCGTGATTTTTTTGGGCTGGATTTGGTACTTAGGGCTCAAAGCTTTGACAAACAATTCTGGAGAAAGCTCCGAGGTTCTGGTTTTTCCGGTTTTTTTGCTTTTCAGTTTTACAATTTTAATGTGGTCGCTTTACGCGGTGGGCTACGTATTGACGGCTTTAGGGTTTGTAGCTTTGGGTCTGATGCTTGCCGCTCTGCGGCACGCCGGCGTGTTCAAAACCTACGAATTTTCCTTGGTGCGAGAAGGGCCGCGCGGATTTATTTCAGCTTTGGCGGTGGTATTTTTTATAATCTTAGGAGTTTTAGGTTTTTATTCGGTAATCCGTCGCTATGTTGGCCAGTTGGCTTACGCCGGAGGCTTAGAAGCTACGAACCGCGGCAATCTTGACGACGCGGAAAAGCAAGTTTTGCTGGCAGCCCAAGCGGATCCCGGCAACGATTTGTATCTTAGATCGCTCGCCCAGATTTATATGTCTAAGGCTCAAGTTTTATTGCAAGACAAAACCACCCCCCCTGATATTTTGGGATCTCGATTTAAAGACTTTTTGGACCGCGCGGTTTCCACTACCCAGGAGGCTATTCGTCGGGAACCGTTGGATTTTTTAAATTACAGAACGCTCGGCCAAATTTACGGGTTTCTGGTCCAGTTAAACGCCGCTGGCTCTCTGGAAGCGTCCCAGATTCAATATGACGAAGCTTTAAAGCGGGCTCCGGCTAATCCGCTTTTGTGGCGCGATAAGGCCATGACTTATCTTACGGATTTCGCGCTGAAAAAAAATAGCGACTCATTAAAAAAAGCGGAGGAAGCGCTTTTGAAAGCAGTGGTTTTAAAACCGGATTACGCGGAGGGGCATTTTCTTCTGGCGCAAGTTTATGACGCCGAGGGCCAAGCAGCGGAAGCCATCCGCCGCGGCGAGGCGGCTGCGCTTTTGGCGCCCAACGATATCGGCACGCTTTTCCAGCTGGGGCTTCTATATTATCGTGCGAGCCGTTTAAGCGACGCCGAAATTGTGTTCAGGCGCTCGACGGAGATAAGCCCCAATTATTCCAACGCCAGATATTTCCTGGGCCTTATTTACGACAGACTTGGCAAAAAAACCGATGCTATAGCAGAATTCCAGAAAATTTCGGCGCTCAACCCAGATAACGACGAGGTTAAGAAAATTATTTCCAATCTTAACGCGGGAAAAGCGGCGCTCGCGGGAATTGTTCCGCCGGGCCAAGCGCCGGAGAAAAGAACCGCGCCTCCGGTAAGTGATTAAATTTACTAAAATTTTCCACGCCGATCTCGAAAATATTCATCACGCTGCGCTTTGGCTGGGCTTTTTCGGGATCCTGGCCGACGTTTTAGGCCTTTTCAGGGACCGTTTTTTGGCCGGAATGTTCGGGGCCTCGCGCTCATTGGATATTTACTACGCGGCTTTCCGGGTGCCCGACTTCATTTATACTTTCATGCTGCTTTTTACGGCTTCCACGGCGATTATCCCGATATTTTTAAAAAAGTTTGGAGAAAAAAAAGAATGGTCAGAGGAACTTTTGGGGTCGGCCGTTTTAAGTTTTTCTTTTGTTGTTTTAATTTTAAGCATTGCCGCGTTTTTTTTGATGCCTCTGATCGCCGGGCTTTCTTTGCCGGGATTTTCAAACGAGGATTTGGGCCAGACTACGTTTTTGGCCAGGATTATGCTGCTTTCGCCGATTTTTTTGGGGCTTTCAAATATTTTCTCAAGCGTCACCCAAGCTTTCCGGCGTTTTTTTGTCTACGGCCTCTCGCCGGTTTTTTATAACGTCGGCGTTATTTTAGGCATAACGGTATTTTACAGATTTTTGGGTCTCGCGGGCCTCGCTTGGGGCGTGGCTTTGGGGGCGTTTCTACATATGGCCATCCAGATTCCATCTCTCAAAAATCTTAGCATCGCGCCTAGACTCAAAAGATTCTGGAGCGCGGATTTAAAGCAGGTCGCTTGGCTTTCTTTGCCGAGAACTCTGGGCCTCTCCATCACGCAGATAACGATTTTCATTTTGACCGGCATGGCCTCGGTTTTTTCGCAGGGGAGCATTTCTATTTTCAATTTGGCTTTGAACTTGGAATATATTCCGGTCACTGTCATTGGGCTTTCCTACAGCGTGGCCGCTTTTCCGGATCTGGTTTCTTTTTCGCTGAAGAAAGCCCATGATCAGTTTGACAAATATTTTTCCGTGGCCATGCGGCATATTGTTTTTTGGACTCTGCCTATGTCGGTTTTGCTTTTGGTTTTGCGCGCTCAGATCGTGCGCGTGGTTTTGGGGAGCGGGGCATTCAGCTGGCCCGACACCAGGCTCACCGCGGCCGCTTTATTTATTTTGAGCTTGGCCGTGGTTTTCCAAAGCTTATTCATGCTTTTGGTACGCACTTTTTACGCCGAAGGCAAATCCTGGCGCCCGTTGATTATAAACATTGTGTCATCAATACTTTCTGTGGGTGCGGCGTTTTGGTTTGCGGCTTTGCTTGGAAGGGAGCCAGAAAGCGCGCTTGCGCGATTTTTATCGGGCGCGCTTCGTTTAAGCGACATCCCTGATATCAGAGTAATATCTTTGCCTTTGGGAATTTTGGCAGGAAGTTTGTTTAATTTTATTTTTTTATTCTTTTCTTTCAAAGCCGTCTTTGGCTGGTTCCCGACGCGAGGTATTTGGCGGACGCTGTTTCAGGTTTCCGCCGCAAGCGCCGTGGGAGGGCTCGCGGCTTATTGGGGGCTCAATATTTTTTCCAGCCTTTTTGATCTGCAGACTTTTCTGGGAATATTTTTGCAGGGATTTTTCGCTGGCGTCTTGGGGATTTTGGCGACAATCACTCTACTTTGGATTTTGCGAAACTCGGAACTTTTTGAAATTTACCATAGCTTCAGAGCTTTCTTTTTGGAGAAAGAAAAAAGCAAAGCCGACATGGTCGCTCTCCCCGAACCGGAGAGATTACCTTAATTCCGGTCCCGCCAATTACTATTGACAAAACATTATTTTGGGTGTATAATGGGATTTAGAATGATTAGTCTTTTATGCCCGGCTGTATTCCAAGAAATTGGAAGAATAGCGGCGGCCGTTTGCCTGCTTAGGTCAAAAAACGGTAATGGAGGATATATGCATCGAGCTGGAGTGCAATGGACACGTGGCCCGGAGCCACGAGTGGTAGCCGACAAAATTTCCCCATACATCTCTGACCAATTCGGCCAATCCGTTCTTTATCGGACGGTGCGGAATTTAAACGAGGTGTATATTGATTGTGAAGAGTTCGATACTGCCGTCATACTTAGCGAACAACTCCAAAAAGTCGTTTTCGAGAGTTTTGGATTTTTTTGCGATAGGCAGGTCGACGATAATTACATCGGGATGTTGCTTATCGAATACAAAGAGACTGTCGAGAAAGCGATCGCAGATCTGAAAGCCACAAGGTCGTGGTTTAAGGACTCTCGGATCGCGGAGATAAGATGGAGGCTCGAGAAAGTTTACATGCGTCCGGGGCCGGCAATATCCAGCAAGTCGCCGCTTTAATAAAGAATGGTTAGAAACGAGAGGGGGAGAAAAAAATCTTCTCCTCTTTTTTATTTTTTAAATCTTCTATAAACTCTATTTATGCCAAATATCAGGAATTTCTGCATAATCGCCCACATTGACCATGGAAAATCCACGCTTGCCGACAGGATGCTGGAAATTACCAATACTATTGAAAAACGCAAAATGCGGGAACAGTTTTTAGATATGCATCCGCTTGAGAGAGAAAGGGGAATCACTATCAAAATGCAACCTGTGAGGATGAATTATAAAAATTATATTCTTAACTTGATTGATACCCCCGGGCATATCGATTTTAACTACGAAGTATCGCGAGCGCTGGCCGCGGTGGAAGGAGCAATTTTATTGGTGGACGCGACTCAAGGCGTGGAGGCGCAGACGCTTTCAAATGTTGAACTGGCGAAATCACTTAATTTAAAAATAATTCCGGTAATCAACAAAATTGACCTTCCGCAGGCAAGAATCGCAGAGACGAAGGAAGAAATAAAAAATCTTTTTGGGGAAGTCGCCGAGAATATTTTATTGGTTTCAGCGAAAACCGGTGAGGGGGTGGAAAATCTTTTGGAAGAGATTGTTAAGAAAATTCCTTCCCCCGACTTGGACGTCGGACGTCCAAGTGGACGTCCGACGTCCTTTAACGAACCGCGGGCGTTGATTTTTGATTTTGAATATTCCGCGCACCGGGGAGTAATAGCGCATGCCAGAATCTTTGACGGAGAAATAAAAAAAGGCCTGAAGCTGAAATTAGCGGAAGCCAAAGAAATTTTTACAGTGGGCGAGGTGGGGATTTTTAAACCGGAGCTTGAAGCTAAAAACGCGCTAGCGGCGGGCGAAATCGGATATATTGTCACAGGCATCAAAGAGGCGAAAGTAGTGCGTGTTGGAGACACTATTTTGAGAGAATCCTCTGACCTGCCGGCGCTCGCTGGCTATAAAGAAATTATGCCGGTGGTTTTCTCCAGCATTTATCCGGAGGACCAAGACAGGTTTGGGGATCTAAGGCGCGCTTTGGAAAGATTAAAGCTTGTGGACAGCGCGATTTTTTTTGAGGAAGAATCCAGCGGAGTTTTGGGCCGTGGTTTTCGATGCGGATTTTTGGGGGCGCTCCATTTGGAAATTGTGGTGGAACGCCTTACCAGGGATTTTGGCGTCAAAGTTATTGCTGCTATGCCCACGGTGAAATATAAAATAAAGACCAAAAAAGGCGAATTTGAAATTTATTCGCCGCATAAATTTCCAGATGAGCACGAGATTTTGGAAGTTTTGGAGCCTTACATAACAATAGAAATTCTTGCTCCGCCAGAAAAACTTTCCGGAATTTTGAAACTCTTGGGCGAGCATGAGGCGAAAATTTCCTCTACAACTAAATTTTCAGAATCCCGCATAAAGATAGACGGAGAGATGCCGCTTCGGGAGCTGATGCGCGATTTTTTTGACGCATTAAAAAGCGTTTCGCAAGGCTACGCTTCTTTGGGTTACGAGTTTTTGGACTCCCGGCCGGCGGATTTGGTAAAGCTGGATGTTTGGGTGGCTGAAGAAATCGTACCGGCTTTTTCAAGAATTGTTTCCCATGCTCGGCTGGAGTATGAAGCTGAGGCGGCTGTGGAGAAGCTTTATAATATTTTGCCTCGTGCGCTTTTTTCTTTAAAAATTCAGGCGAAAGCCCAGGGGAGAATTTTGGCATCTAGGTCTCTAAAAGCCATGAGCAAAGACGTAACGGGGTATCTTTACGGCGGCGACAGGAGCCGTAAAATGAAACTTTGGAAAAAACAAAAAGAAGGCAAAAAAAGACTTGGCGCCCGTGCGGATTACAATATCCCGCCGGAAGTCTATTTGAAGATGATTAGGAAATAAGCCGAAATTTCTAAAGGTAGGGAACAATGAGGAAGGACAGCATGGCGATGACGGCGATTACCGTGATGGCGTTCCAGACAATTTTGGCTTTTTTTGAGGCGAATTTCATGTTAAAAATATAGTAGCATGGCGTTTAATGATTTTAAAGAAAGCAAAGAGGTTGAGCGGGCGGTTTTTTCCTGGCCGGTAATATTTATCGCGGGGCTTCTGGTAATCGCGGCATTGTGGGGAATTTTCCGGGCTTTGGAAAAAGAGTTGGCTTTGAGGGGAGAAATTAAAACTTTGGAGAAAAAAATTGTGGAAGCGGATTCCGTCAGGGCGGGTTTTCAGGCCAAGGTGGAAGATTTGCGCACCGAGGCTGGTTTGGACCGGGAGGCCAGGGGAAAGTTTAATTTAAAAAAACCAGGCGAAGAAGTAGTGATTTTTCTGGACGATGCATCCCAAACCGAGTCATCGGGGCTAACTGGGGGTTGGCTGGCGTCTTTATGGTCGGCAGTGAAGGGCGGACTCGGTTTTTAAAAAATGCCGGAAATTTTCACAAAAAAGAATATAACGATTTTACTCACTGTTTTATTTCTGGGAGCTGTTATATACATAAGCTTCGGATTTTTGCCGGTTCTTAAAGTTGAGGGGACATCGGTGAGCTATTCAGAATTTCAAAAAGTTTACGGCGCGATCGGCTCTTTTGACAAGATTTCCAGAAAACCTGACCCTGCAGGTGGCGGTGGGAACAGCGCGGCGCCGGAAGAGATGAAAAAAATGGCTCTGGAAAGCATTATAGAAAGTAGGCTATTGGACGAACTGATAAAAGAAGCAAATCCGGAGCTCGCGAAAAAAGCCGAAGAGATTCTGCAAAAAACATTGCTGGAAAATAAAAATTTGTCTTTAGACGAGGCTTCCAAGATCCTTTACGGGATTTCAGCGGCTGATTTTCAAAAATTGGTTTTATTGCCGCAGGCAAAAAAAGATGCGCTGACGGATTATTACGAATCCAATCCGGAGCGCCTGGCCGACCTCTGGACGGCACTCCTAAAAAGCGCTAAAGTGCAAATCTACTACCCGGGATTTTACTGGGAGAACGGAGAAGTTCACCCCGTTAGAGATTCATCACGCTGATGATTTATACTTATGTCATAAAAAGCAGGAAAGATGGCAAATGGTATGCTGGGTCAACCAATGATTTACGGAAGCGTTTTAACGATCATAATCGTGGACAAGTTTTTTCCACAAAAGGAAGGAGACCGTTTGAGTTGATATACTATGAAGCTTGTTTGGACGACCATGATGCTCGAGTACGCGAAAAGTATTTAAAATCAGGCCCAGGCAAAAGATACTTGAAAAATAGATTAAAACGCTCCCTATCTCTAACGGGGTAAAAATTGAATAAGCGGGTATGGTTTAATGGCAGAATGATTGCTTCCCAAGCAATAGATCGGGGTTCGATTCCCCGTACCCGCATAAAAAATAAACGGACTTGCGCAAAACTATTTTATGTGCTAAGGTCTTGATAGAATTTTGAGCAAGGGAGGAACGATATGTACTCTTTTTTCACAACGGTGCTGAAGCGCCTGATTGTATTTTTGGCTGTTTTGCTCTGCTGGTTGCGGATTTCCGGAGCCGCGGAGTTTACGCCGGAGCTTTTGGAGAAAAAATCGCTGGTTTGCAGAGAAGTTCTTAAAACTAAACCAGTTCATTATTACACGTTCCGAGGCGCTGTGGTGGCAAAAGAAATTGTGCTGTGTGCGTATTCTTTATCGACCGACAGAGTTGAGACGGTAAGCATTAAGAGCGGCATTTCCGGCAACCAAGCAACGCTCGCTTTTAATGTTTTAACGCCCGGCTATCGGATTGAGCGCGTGCGTGGGCAGGGGATTACGCATTTTTATTTCAAAATCTCCGGCCGCGGCGGGGAAGAGTTAATTTTGCTGGACGGCAGGCATCTTGATCTTGAAACCAAAAAAAGCCTGTTTTATTTCCCTTTTGACAACATTTTTTTGAGCAAAAAATCGGCTTCCCGCGGATACAGATTTTTGCTTGACGTAATTACTTTCGCGCAAAACGAGATTTGCGCGCTTGGGGTGAAATCCCGCGCGTATCCAGGAAGCATGCTTTGCGAGCTTTTCAACGATCGCTTCATCGCCACTCTGATTTTCATTGAGCAGGCGGACGACGGAGAGTTTTTTAACAAATGCCCGGCTCTGGAAAGTTTGCCGCTGGCGGAAAACCGGGTTTATGCAAATTGCCCGGAATACGCGATTTTTAAGACATTGACTCATATAGACAGGAACCGGGAAAAAGCATATAGCGCCGTGGCAAGCCGGAAAGGCGCTCGGGGCATCACGCAGTTTATGAACACTAAACAATACCCGACTTATGGCGAAACCGTGCGCGATTATCCTGAAGCGAATTTAATTCCGGATTACAGGATCGGCAGCAGTGAAATGCGGAATGCCGTAAAAGCCACAATTTGCTACTTGGATAAAATTTTGCGGCGGCTTCCTCAATCGGCGCGCGAAGAATTCCGTGATGACTTTATCTTTGGAGGACTTTTCCTTATAACTGGCTATAACGGCGGGCCGGAAAAAGCAAAGTCGCTTTATCACGCTTTCCACGGGCTTTCAAAAAATAACTGGAAAGCACTTGAAATTAGTGAATTTAAACCGGGAAAAACCGTCCGGAGGGAGACGGCGGGCTATATAGAAAAGTATCTCTTTTCCTGGCCGGTCATAGAGAAATTGGATAGGTGGCTTTCGGAAGGGCAATATTGATTGCCCTTTTTCTTTTTTAAGCCACCCGTCGGATTTGAACCGACAACCTATCGCTTACGAAGCGATTGCTCTGCCGTTGAGCTAGGGTGGCCCACTTGGACTTGCCGAGGTCAGCACTCTTCTTTTCTAGCATTTTTTTTGATTTTGTGCTACTGTAAAATCGTGGAAGCTAAAGACAAAAAATACTTAGAGGACTTGACAATCAGGATCCGCCGTGCGGCGGACCGTCTTTGACTTGCGTAGCCAGAAAGAAAATCTTCTGAAATTGGAAAGCGAGGCCAGCCGCGTCGGTTTTTGGGATGACAACGAAAAGGCGCAAAAAGTAACAAAGGAAATAGCGGGGCTTAAAGAAATCGTATCTTCGTGGGAGAAAATTTTGATGGATGCCGGAAATTTGACGGACTTGAGCGAAGCTTATGCTTTGGAAAGAAAATTTCAGGAACTGGAAAGAAACCAACTTTTTTTCGGAAAATACGACAAGGGCAGCGCCTTACTGCAAATTTTCGCGGGTGCTGGTGGGGACGACGCCGAAGACTGGGCAAGAATTTTATTTCAAATGTATGAAAAATTTTCCGCGCGCCGTGGCTGGGATTTTAAAATTGTGCATAATCATCCCAATGAATTTGGGGGGATAAAAAACGCCGCGGCTCTAATTGAAGGGAAGTTCGTCTACGGCTATTTAAAAAAAGAATACGGCGTGCACCGCTTGGTGCGGATATCGCCTTACGACGCCAATAAAAGGCGGCACACCTCTTTCGCGCTGGTAGAAATTTTGCCGGAAATTACCGACCCGGAAGAAATACCCATTAAAGAAGACGACTTGGAAATTACTTTTGCTAGAGCCGGCGGACCAGGCGGGCAGAATGTAAATAAACGGGAGACGGCCGTCCGCGTTTTGCACAAGCCCACGGGGCTCACGGCGCACGCGAGTTCGGAGAGAACCCAGCAGGCCAACAGAAAACACGCCTTGAATATTTTACGCGCCAAGCTTTATGAATTGGAAATTAAAAAAACGGAGTCGGAGAGGAAAGAGGTGAGGGGCGGGAAAATTCCGCAGATAGAATGGGGCCACCAGATCCGCTCCTACGTTTTTCATCCTTATCAAATGGTAAAGGACCACCGCACCGGGTTTGAAACGGCCGATGTGGAGGGGGTACTTGCGGGCGGGCTGGAAAATATTGTAGAATCAGAATTAAATGATTTATTTTGATAAAGTTTCCAAAGTCTATTCTCCAACCTCAATCGCTCTTGAGGATGTTTCTTTTACCATTGCCCCAAATGAATTTATTTCAATAGTGGGCCAGTCAGGAGCTGGAAAATCCACGCTTTTAAAATTGCTTTTGGTAGAAGACTGGCCCACTTCTGGCAAGGTTTTTTTTGAATCAAATGATGTGCATGCCATACCCAAAGAAGATCTTCCGTTAATCCGCAGGCGGATGGGCGTAGTCTTTCAAGACTATCGGCTGCTTCCGCAAAAAACCGCTTATGAAAATGTGGCTTTCGCACTGGAGGCGGGCGGAAAAGAAGACGACGATATCAAACACGATGTGCCGCAGGTTTTGGAGCTGGTGGGTTTGATGGACAAGGCCTGGCATTTCCCGCACGAGCTTTCTGGCGGAGAAAAACAGCGCGTAGCCATTGCCAGGGCGATTGTCTCTCGGCCGGACGTGGTGATAGCAGACGAACCCACCGGAAATTTGGACCCCTTGAATACCTTGGAAATAATCCGCCTTTTGGAAAAAGTAAATGATTTAGGAACCATGGTTATCTTGGCTACGCACGACAAAGAAATAATAAATTCTCTGAAACGCCGGGTGGTTACGCTAGAGAAAGGCAGGTTGGTAAGAGACGAGCAGAGAGGGAGGTATGTGCTTTAATGCGTATCTTCATGTTATAATTAATCCATGGCGATGGATAAGATAACTTTTCGGAGGATTTTAAAGTGGGGTTTTTTGAGTTTTTTTAGGAACGGCGTAGTAAGCGCGGCGACTGTTCTGGTAATATCTCTGTCTATTTTTATGATAGGTGCGGTGGTTGTGGGTAGCACGTTTCTTTCCGGCATCATTTCTTCTTTGGAAGAAAAAGTGGATGTCAGCGCTTATTTTAAAACCAGCGCACCGGAGGCGCGGATTTTATCGTTAAAAAAAGATTTGGAGGCATTGCCCGAAGTGCGCGCCGTGAAATACATTTCGGCCGATGAAGCCTTGCTGGCTTTTCGCGAGAGACACGCCGGGGACGATGCCATTTTACAGTCTTTGGAAGTGGTTGGCGCCAATCCTTTTTCTTCGAGCCTGGAAATTAAAGCCAGGGACCCATCAAAATACGACGCCATCAGTAAGTTTCTGGAAAAAGGGTCTTATGGTGATATTTTGGACGCCGACTCTTCTGGGCAGAAAAAAATAACTTACCGCCAAAACCAATTTGTGATTGACCGATTATCTTCATTGCTTTCCACATCGCGCCGAATCGGTTTTGCTGTAAGTTTGATTTTGGCCGTTATCGCTTTGATGGTGGCTTACAGCACTGTGAGATTGGCCATTTATAATTCCAGAGACGAAATTTCGGTAATGCAGTTGGTGGGCGCGTCCCGCGCTTTTATTCGGGGGCCGTTTTTGGTGGAAGGCGTAATTCACGGCATCATCGCTTCTTTTTTTACTTTAGTTTTGCTTTATCCGGCTTTTTGGCTGATTGGCAAAAAAACATCCGTGCTTTTCGGTGGGATTAACATTTTTCAATATTTTGTTTCCAATATATTTCAGATATTTTTTATATTGCTGGTTGCCGGCGTGCTTTTAGGCGTTTTGTCGGCTTACATCGCCATACGCCGGTATCTCAAAGTTTGATTTAGTTTTATTTTACCAGATTTTGTTTCCTCAATCTCACACTTTGAGGCGTTATTTCCAGATATTCGTCTTCGGACATAATTTCCAGCCCCCTTTCAATCGTCAAAAGATATGGAGGCGAAAGCGTGAGGGCTTCGTCCGAACTTTTGGAGCGCATGTTGGTGAGCTCTTTGCCTTTGGTCGGGTTCACAACCATTTCATCTCCTTTGGCCGTGTTGCCGATTACCATTCCTTTATAAATTTCAGTGCCCGGGCCAATGTAAAGCATTCCGCGGTCTTGCAAACCCCAAAGAGAAAATCCTAACGCTTTGCCGTCGGCCATTGAGACCATGGAGCCGGCGGAGCGTTTTTTAATTTCTCCTTTCATCGGTCTAAAACCTACAACATGCGACGCGAAAATTCCTTCGCCCTTGGTATCTATGATGAATTGATTTCGGTAACCCAGAATTCCGCGGGTCGGCCCTTCCAAAGAAAGCCGGACTATATTTTCTTTGTTAAAAAGATTTGTCAAAATAAATCCGCGCCCTCCCAAGCGCTCAATAATCGCTCCCTGATGTTTCGCGGGCGCGTCAATTATCACCTCTTCGTACGGCTCGTAGACCTCGTCATCATTTTCCTTATGTAAAATGACCTGCGGTTGCGAAACCTGAAGCTCGTAGCCGGCTCTCCGCATATTTTCCAAAAGTATCGCAATGAGGAGCTCGCCTCTGCCCGAAACTTTGAAAATATCCAGCCCAAAATCAATTTTGAGTCCTACGTTCACCTCAAGCTCGCGCTCCAAATATTCCCTAATCTGGCGCGAGGTGACAAATTTTCCCTCTCTCCCTCCAAAGGGCGAATTATTTACTAAAAAATTAAGCGTGATGGTCGGCTCGTCTATTTTAATCGCCGGTAGCGCTTCCAAACTTTCATCTTTCATCACGGTTTCACCGATATAAATATCGGGAAGCCCGGCGACAAGCGCGATGTCTCCGGCGACTGCTTCTGACGCCTCAACGCGTTCCAAGCCGTTGAAAGTGAAAATTTTTGCGATCTTCCCAGGGCGCGTTCCGCCGTTTTTTATAAATATATTTTCTCCGGATTTTAAAATTCCTTCATAAACCCGGCCTACCGCGAGGCGCCCCAAAAAATTATCGTAGCCTAAATTAAACGGCTGAAAGCGCAGTGGTTTTTCAACCAAAATTACGGACGAAGCCGATGGCACATGTTTTAAAATCGTTTCTAAAAGGGGAGTGAGGTCAGAAGATTCGTCTTCCAGTTTTAATTTCGCGATGCCCGCTTTGCCATTTGCGTAAATTACCGGAAAATTTGCCTGCTCGTCGGACGCTCCCAATTCCAAAAAAAGTTCCAAAACCTGCTCTTCGCATTTGGCGGGGTCAGCCGCCGGTTTGTCTATTTTATTTATTATCACAATCGGCTTTAAACCGAGCTCCAGAGATTTTTTTAAAACAAATCTTGTCTGCGGCATCGGCCCCTCCTGCGCGTCCACCACCAAAAGCACGGAATCAATTGCCCTAAGCACGCGCTCCACCTCCGAGCCGAAATCCGCGTGCCCGGGAGTGTCCACAATATTTATTTTTGTCGAAGATTGCGAAAATCCCGAGCTTGTCGAGGTATACATAATCGCAGCATTTTTTGAATAAATTGTAATCCCGCGCTCAAGCTCCAGAGCGTTTGAATCCATAGACACGCCCTCTTTCGCCACTCCGGTTTGCCGCAAAAGCGCGTCGGTAAGAGTTGTCTTCCCGTGGTCAACATGGGCGATTATCGCTATGTTTCTGATTTCCATAAAAAAATTGCCTCGTCCGCCAACTGGCGGAAGGCTTTTTTATACTACACTAAAAATTAAAATAGGTCAAATCTAAAAAAAGCCCGAGCTAGGCGCTGGGCTATGAGTGCTTACCGTATTTTTCGAGGTAAGGCATAAAAAATTTCTGAGGAATAAAAACTGGGTCGCCGCTTGGCATAGTAGCTATGGCCATACAAATGTATTTTTCGCCCTGCGCGCTACTCGGGCCGCCTTCACGCTTGAGTTTTTCAATTTGACGCTTGAGTTCTTCAACGGCGGCGCGTATCACACTTCCCAGCCTGCCGCAGGCTTTGTAATGAACCTTCGGGTCTTGTTCTTTCCACCCGGTCCCTACAAACACATAGAAAATAAGATTTCCGGCGCGGTTTAGGTAGTCAAGGTCTTTTTTTATATCCAAGGCCTCTTTCCGATGCTTCCTCAATTTTCTCTCAAGCTCTTTTCTTATCATCCTTCTTACTGACATAGCCGCACCTCCATTTCTGCCTAAAACTTAGCGTTTATTTGATTTTTAGTCAAGCCGGAGCTTTCCTTCTCTCCGCCAAAAATTTCTTATCTGCCGCCAGCCCAATTCCCCGCTTCGCCCCAGTAATAACAACGAATTCGTAATAAAAATAGTTATCCAAGTTTAACTAGAAATAGAGTTACCAATACCAACGCTATGGTTGCTAAAGCGAGCACTCTTGACCAAATTAATTGTTTTCTATTGTACTCTTTCTGAGAATCTAAAAGTTCCTTTTGTAATTTGTAATTAATAAAGACCGCTCCTATACGAATCATTTCGGGAACGCTATTATTTATTTTCTCTAACATTTCCTCCAACGACTGCTTTGTGTTGAAAATTCCCATACCTTTATTTTAATCTAGTAATTGTCGCATTTGCATTCGAACCGACGCTACCCCCACCCTAGCTCAAAATCGCCGGGGTTTCAAGGCGATGTATTAAGAAGAATACAGTTTGCTGTGTGTATCTACGGCTATAAAATATGCGATTTCTTTTTCTGCCATTTCATAAATTGCGCGCAAACCGCCCCCAACATTTATACTGCGCAACCCTTCGCATTTACCTTGCAGTGGATGATTATTTAATACAGGATTAAATGGATTTTCAATAAATACCGCCAATTGTTCCTTAAATTTATTTTGCTGACTTTTGCGCAGTTTTTTAAATTGCCTTTTAAAATTTTTATGAAATACTACCTTCATTTTCCGTGAAGATACCGCGCGGCACTTTCCGCGATGCCAAAAGCGGGGGAGACGTTTTTCTTCCTCGCGTAATCACTGCGCGCTTCTTTGGCAATATTTTCTAAATAAGATGTCATATTTGGCGCGACAGAAAATCTTATTTCCTGTTCTCTAACAAGTTGCCTTAACTGGGCATTTATGACCGCGCTAAGCGAGAGCCCCATCTCTTTGGCGATTTTTTTGGCTTCGTCTTTGACCTTTTGATCGGTTTTAATGTTAATTACTGTGTTCATGCATTAAGTATATATCCTATATACACAATGTCAATACCTCGTATTTGTGGATATCATCGCCAGGATTTCAAGCTTGCCTGCCCCGCCTACCGGCAGGCAGGCGGCAAGCGGGGCGAGGGGGGTTATTTCCCCTTTTTATATTCGCGGTCTAAAATGCCAAAATTTAAAACGTCGTGCCATTGGTTTTCCCGCCACCATTTTTCGCGCGTCCGACCTTCCAGTTTGAATCCGAATTTTTTCAAAACTTTCTGCGAGGCAATATTTTTGTGGAAAGTGTTCGCATAAACTCTGTGAAATTTCCATTTTTTAAACACCAAATCCAAAACAAGCCCGACTGCCTCTGTTGCTATTTCGCGCCCCCAATATTTTTTACCGAGCCAATATCCCAGCTCGACATTGTTGTTTCCCTTGTCTATTTTGTGCATGCCAATGCCGCCAATAACTTTATTAGTGGTTTTCAACGCGATACCAAAAGCCGCATCTTTTTTGGTTTTGCGATATCTAGATATTTTTTTGAAGAAATTTAAGGCATCCCGTTTTGAGTAAGGGTGAGGAATGTTTGTCATAAAACGCACAATATTTTTGTCGTTTATATTATTTTGCAAATCTTCCGCGTCAGATTTCCGAAGTTCTCGTACAATAATTTGTTTTCCGATTAGTTTGGTTGGCATATTATACAATTTTAGCTCAAAATCGCCGGGGTTTCAAGCTTGCCTACCGGTAGATCTCGGCGAGGAGAGCGGGATTTGAGGAAGAAGCCGAAGCGGTTAATTACCAATATTATCGTCCGCCAAAAGGCGACTCATTTGGGTAGCAGACAGCCAGTAAGACCGCTTCACGGGCATCAAGTTGCGAGACCGCGCTTGGTGCCTTTTTTATTTCCTGAAAAATCCGCTGCGGCCGCCGTAGGACGGGCGCGCAAGGCCGCGGCCGAAGCGTTTGTGCGAAAAATGCCGCGGGATGATTTTGTATTCTATGAATTTTTCTTCCGAAAATTCCGGGTGTTTGGATATCGCAATCACTGTGCGAAGAAGCTTTTCAATATCGCGAACGGCGCTTTTTTGGTCGGGCGTCGCGAAAGATATCGCCCGCCCAGGCGCGCCGGCCCGTCCGGTGCGCCCTATCCGGTGGACATAATCTCCTGGATTATCCGGCAAGTCGTAATTAAGAACAAGTTCAATCCCCACAACGTCGATTCCGCGGGAGGCAATGTCGGTTGCCACAAGCACGCGGTATCTTCCGGACTTAAATCCATCCAGCGCCTCCCGGCGTTGGATGAGCGAGCGGTTGGAATGGATCTCGGCGACCCTATGCCCCATATCTCTCACGGCGTTGCATATTTTTCTTGCGCCGTGCTTGGTGCGGGAAAAAATCAAAACCGACCCGCGGTATTCGACAAGAAGCTTTGTGAGTAATTTATTTTTATCTTCTTTTTTTACGATAAATAATTCTTGTGCTACCTTCTCCGCGGCCGTCCCCGGGCGGGCAATCTCAATCCGGAAGGGGAGCTTCATGTGCTCTGTTGCCAAGCGCACGATGTTGTCTGGCATTGTCGCCGAAAAAAGCATGGTTTGCCGGTTTTTCGGGACTTTATTTAAAATTTGTTTTAATTGCGGTAGAAATCCCATATCCAGCATTCTGTCGGCTTCATCCAAAACCAGTATTGAAATGCCGTCCAAAGAAAGCACTCTTTGTTCCATGTGATCAATAATCCGCCCTGGTGTTCCTATTATAATGTGGGGCTGGCGGCGAAGCGCGTCTATTTGTGGGCGCATGGACGCGCCTCCTATAATAAGCGCTGTTTTGAGGCCAAGGTTCCGGCCGATTTTTTGCAGCATTTCTTCCACTTGTTGCGCCAGCTCCCTTGTCGGCAAAAGAATCAGCCCCTTGGCTTTTGTCTGGGCAATGCGCTGGATCATTGGGACGCCGAATGCCAAAGTTTTGCCAGTGCCGGTTTGCGCCACGCCGATTAAGTCCTTTCCTTCAATCGCGGCAGGGATCGCGCGCGATTGTATCGGCGTAGGCGTTTTGAAACGGAGTTTTCCAAGAATTTCCAAAAGCGCCGGGGCGATGCCCAAACCGTAAAAACTCTTGGTTATGTTTTCGCTAGCGCGTTGATTCATAAGCGGTAATTAATCATCAAACCTTAGCACGAAATCGGTTTGTTTCCAAATGCCCCCGAGGGGTGTTATAAGTATAATCAAAGGTCGGGAATTTATATTTAACTGAAAATTAACAAAAAATAAATCAATATGATAAAGAAAATTTATTCGGCTCTGGCGGTTTCAGCTTTGTTTTTGGCCGCAAGTGTCGCTTTAGCGGCAGGCGGTTTTGACCAATTCGGATATAATCGCACAGCCAGGATTTTCAACGGCACAGGTAGCTCTTGGTGTCTAGCGCGCGGAGCTTCGGCAAATTGCCTGGGCATCTACTCGCCAGACAAGCTTGTGATGAAATGGAACGCAGAATGGGACAGAGGAAACGCGGAAGGGTGGACTGACCCGAATGGTTACGGAGCGTGGGAAGACAATGAATGGAATGGGAAAAACGGCGGCTCGGGCGCTGTCTGGCACTATAAAATAAAATGGGTTGGAGCATGCGGCGCCGACTACACGCCTTTGCCGGACGGCGGTTATTGCATCTGGGGGCAGTTTGAAGTTTTGATGGACCAAGGGCAGGACCCGAATTACGGCCCAGGCCATCTCTGGTTTGCCAATGCGCTTCCAAACGGCTACGGAGTGAAATAATTTCTGACTAACAAATCAAAAATCCGCCGAGAAGGCGGATTTTTGTTTGGGCTCAAGCTTTCCGGCTTATTTAATCTGTTTCCAGAGCCAGACTATGAGCATAATCCCGACGACAAGCCAGACCAGCTCGCTTATCCAGCCGAACGCACTCCCGTATCCGCCTCCCCAGCCCATCATGTTTCCGTAGTAATTCATCATTGGTTTATAGTAACACTAAACTACTATGAAGTCGAAGTGCCGACCTCTTTGATACTTTTTATTTTATCTATTTTGATGCTCTTCGGATGGATAGCGGATATTAAAAGAAAATAAAACTAATCAGCCAAGCAATTCCTCCACTACCAATAGAAAGAATGCCAAACATGACGATGGCGGATGTATTCACAAAATTTGCTTCTCCTCGTATGAGGTTTCCACTCATACTCGCCATTTTCCCGATAAAAGCTAATAGCAATCCAATTAGTATCCCCACGACGGCACCAAATATAGAGCCGGCATTGATAGTAAACCCAAAAGCTAAACCCCATAATAAACCACTGACAGCCCCGATAAGGGCACTGAAAATAATGTTTGCAAACATAGTTTTATTTTATCACAGCGACGCTTCTCGGAACATGTAAACAATATATTTATCTAAGAATTAGCTTTTCAATACTATCGATTATTTGAATCGGGTCGCCTGTTAAGATCTTGTTGTCATATAAATCTTTGGTAAAAGCTAAACATATTTTTACTGCTTCTGTCGCAACAAAATCACCATCATCTCCGTCATGAAAAAATATCTTTCCATATTCATCTTTCCCAATAAATTCTTGAAATCCTTCAATATTCAAATGAGCTACTGGCGATAACTGTCTATAGATCAAACTATACATACGTTCAAAATGTCCTTTTTCGGAGTTTTTTACTTCTTCTTTTTCGCACAATTTAGCTTTTTCTTGAAGAGACTTAGTACCTTTAAGGTCTGGATTGCCTTTTAAAATTGCTTCTTTGTGAATTTTTTGGTCACCAATAGCTCGTTCTAAGTATTTTTTATTGAACAATTGTTCTTGATTTGTAGATTCGAGGTTTGGATATCTTTTTATCAGATTCAGTATTTCCTCCAATATTGTTATTCGTTCACAAAACATTCTTTTTGCTGAAAAAGCGAGTCTTTGCTCAGAATTTCCAAACTGATGATAGATAATGTCTATGTGGGCTTCAAATAGCGCTCTAAGTAAAACTTTGGCTACATGAGATTTTCTATTTTCACATAAAATTATTATTGATTCAGTAAAACTGAATACTGGGTGGTGAGCAAAATATATATAATTTTGCAAATGAGTATGCCTGCTAGTATCGATATTGTTAAGCAGATCCTTGATTTCTATTTTCAGCTTCAAAAATTTTTTCTTTAGTTTTCTTATGTATTCTGCTTTTTCCATACGTATTTAAAGCTCCTTGAAGTCCGAACCTATCTCAAGCTGTTTTTATTTATTAAATTTAATTTCTTCTCTCTGCGCCAGCCTTTTATTTCGGTTTCACGGCGGCGAGCTTCTTTTAAAGTGGTAAATTTTTCAAAATAACGCAATACCACCGGACGCCTTAGTTTTGTAAAATGCGCGCCCCATTTGGAATTATTGTGTTGTTCTAGTCTTCTTTCTAAATTATTTGTGCAACCAACGTAAAAAGATTTATCGGCGCACTCTAAAATATAAGTGAAATAAAACATATTTTTTTGGTATCTCTTCGTCGTTAAAACTCCTCAGAGCCTTCTTCGCTCTGTTTTAAATGTCGAAGATCCTGATGAGCGAAGCGAAGAAGGGCTGCGGGACTAGGATTCGGACCTAGATTACACGGTTCAGAGCCGTGCGCCCCAGCCTTTTCGGCGGGTCGCCGAGGAGGCGACTACCACTTCCGCACAAAACTGGGAGGCCTGGATTCGAACCAGGGTTATGCGGTTCAGAGCCGCATGTCCTACCGCTAGACGACCTCCCAGTTTTGTGCGGAAGTCTTTTTACTCCATTAAATAATTTTTCAACTTACCTTTTAATACTTCTCTACCATATCCTGTTTTATAAAATTTTTCTCCGGTAGTTGCATCTTTCTTGTCTAAATACGCTTCATAATATATTAGTTTGAAAGGCCTGTTTTTACTGGAATATCCGCCGCCCTTGCCGGAGTTATGTTCTGATACTCTCTGTTTTAAATCTTCGGTAAAGCCAACATAATTTCGGCCGTTTTTCAAACTTTTTAATACATATACGTAAAACATGATTTTTATTGAAGCCATGCGTCCCCGCCTTTTCGGCGGGTCGCCGATGAGGCGACTACCGTTAGACGATCCCGCAATAATGCGTATAATATGTAGAGGTTAGCAAAAAAATTTTGGTTTGACAAAGTTTAGACATTTGTTAATGTTTAAGTGGTTTTGATTTTTGGGAGGTGCGCAATGTCACATGACAAGTTAAGAGATAGGATTCAAGTATGGTTTGTCGCGTTTGTTTTGTTTATTGTTGTTTTGGCTGGCATTATAATCGGCCGTCTCGTGCACCAAGGAGCTCTCCGCTCAGGAATAAATCAGATAACAGATTCAAACAGCAAGGGGCCGGCTAAATGAAAGCCGGCTATTTTTTGTTTTAATTACGCAACAATTTCTTATTTTGTGAAGTTGACCCCGTTAGAAGTAAACTTTATAAATAAGGTTGCCGATGTGTTGTCCACATATCGGACTTCTAACGGGGTTGACTCTAAAATTAATCGGATTAGACTTCCACTTATCAATATGTTTGACGAGCTGAAACAAAGGGCGCTCAAAATTACTGAAGCGTTATACCGGACGACCGACCTTTTTTCAGACGCAGAGCCCTTGAAATGGGCTTTAAGAAAGGAAGCTCTGGAAGTGTTAAACGTCAAACCCCAAGATGTTGTATTGCTTGAGGCTACGGTAAAAAACATATTGCTCAAGCTGGAGCTGGCTGCCTGCGGGACGTTCATTTCTAAGAAGAATTTCGATGTTTTGGGTAGGGAGTATAAAAGTTTGCTGGAAGAAGTTATGTCAGGCAAATCCGATTACCGGCATCTATTGGACACAATTCTAATGGACATAAAATCTAACGGACGAGCAGATACATCTATCGGACACATTGAAGTTAAATCTAAATCTGCGGTTGTTTTGAAACCCAGTAACAGACCCACCTTTCGGTCGGGCAGGCAAGAAACGCTAATTTCAACATTAAAAGAAAAGGGTCGCTTGAGTGTTGGAGATTTAGCCAAGGCGCTAGGGGAGCCGGTCAGCGACAAAACAGTCCAAAGAGAGCTTACAACATTAGTAGCTTCGGGGGCGGTAAAGCAGGACGGAGACAAGCGCTGGAGGAGATACTTTATTTAGCTTTATTATTGGCTTTTAGTTATCCACAATCGGCGCTTGTATTGGCTTTTGTGGGTTATGTTATACTGAAAATAAGTGGAAATGAGGCCAAATGTCCGCTAGCTGGCGGAGGTTTTCTTGGCTTATGACATCCGGTTGAGTCCTGCTAAAGTTGGCGGAACGGCTGGATGTCAGAAGCCGAGCCTCGCCTAGCGAGTCTAGGCGGGCTATAAATAAGCCTGCTTCTGAAAAGAAGAGAACCTTGAAAAATAAATAAGAGCATAAAAACAGTAAATTAAATTTTGATTTTATCAGTTGCGAACAAACGGTCGAATGTAAAATTATTAGTTTAGTCAAAAGACCAATCACGATGCTTTGTCGAAGGCGTCTATAAATTGGCCAAATTAATTAATAGGTTAATAAATCATGAATAGAAAAATATCTTTAGCTTTAGTGAGCATGAGTACAGCTGTTTTGCTTTCGGGCGCAACCATTGCGATTCCGCTTGTAGCCAGCGCCGCGCTCACAGAAGCTCAAATTCAGTCCATCCTCTCGCTTTTGCAGTCGTTTAACACCGACCAAACAACTATCAACAATGTTAATAGTTCTTTGCGCGGTCAGGCGACTTCCGGAAGCGCGGGAACATCCGCGGCTTGCACTTTCACTCGCGATCTTACGATGAGAGCACGAGGAGACGACGTAACCTGCTTGCAAAACTACTTGATCTCAACCGGTCACTTCACTTTTGCCGACGGCGCTACAGGATACTTTGGGTCTGTAACCCAATCAGCCGTTTCTGCTTGGCAGGCGGCCAATGGAGTTTCTCCGACCGCAGGGTACTTCGGCTCAATTTCAAGAGCCAAGTATAACAGCATGGCTCCTTCCACTCCGGCGCCAGCGTCAACTCCAACTACTACGGGAGGCACGCCCGCCGCTGTACCGGCAGCCGCTGGAACATTAAGGGTTGAGGCCGGCGTTCAACCGAACGCAAGTCTTCTCCCGATCAATTCCACCCGCGTTCCTTTCACCGTTGTTAAGTTCACGGCGCCGTCCGGAAACGATGTCACTGTAAACTCTTTGGTGGTGCAAAGAACCGGTCTGGCAAATGATGCCGCTCTATCCGGAATTGTCCTTTTGGATGAAACCGGCGCGCAGCTCGGCATCGCCAAGACTCTTAACTCTTCCCACCAAGCCACGCTTTCTGAACCTTTCGTCGTAAAAGCGGGCACGACCCGGACTATGACATTGGCAGGAAACGCCGAGACTGCCAACGGCAGTTTGGCCGGACAGGTAGTGTACATTTCCCTGGTCACGGTTAATTCCTCCGCGGCTACTGTTGACGGTGTTTTGCCGATTTCGGGAGCCGGACACACGGTTAACGAATCTTTGACCATTGGTTCGGTTACCTTGCAGAGAGGTTCTCTTGACCCGGGATCTTCGGTTACCAAAAAAGTCGGCGAAACGGATTACACTTTTTCTTCGGTTAAAGTAACCTCCGGTTCAGCCGAAAAAATTTACTTGAGATTCATTAGATGGAACCAAACTGGTTCTATCGGCACGGCAGACTTAGCCAACGTAAAAACTTACGTTGACGGCGTAGCTTACGACACGGTTGTAAGCTCCGATGGCAAGTACTTCACGGCCACCTTTTCCGACAACGGAGGAAAAGGTATTCTGATAGACAAAGGATTCTCCAAAGAAATGTCTATCAAGGGCGACATTGTCGGAGGTTCAGGCAGAACCATAGACTTTGACCTTGCCAAACGGACCGACATCGGTTTGCTGGGAGAAAACTACGGCTACGGAATAACTCCTCCGCAGACCGGAGCAACTGACCCGACTGACGACACAGCTGCGTTCAGTTCTACAGAAGACCCGTGGTATGATGCCGCGCAGGTCACTGTTTCCAACGGTTCAATCACGGTATCTGGAGCTACTTCAATCCCTGCTCAAAACATCGCCATCAACCTGGCAAATCAGCCCATGGGAGGATTTACGATTGAAGTGAAGGGCGAACAGATTTCGGTTGGCAAAATGATCTTCTACTTTATGGCTACTTCTACTTCCGGCACCGGCAGTACCGGCGTTGCGGGGACTGCTATCACGAATATTTCCTTGTATGACGCTAATGGCGCGGTTGTGGCAGGTCCGGCGGATGGAGTCGTTGTTAAAAACGGCCATGGAAAAGTGACATTCACCGATACGGTTACTTTCCCAATCGGCACGGCCGTCTACCAATTGAAAGGCAAGCTCTCCACCACTTTCGTGAACAACAACACGGTGCAGGCTTCCACCACGCCCAGCGTTGACTGGACGACGGTTAAGGGGCTTACCACCGGAAACAGTATTACCGGTTCTACCGCTGTTGTAACGGCCAACCAGATGACCGTGAAAGCCGGCGCGCTTACTGTTAGCGTTTCCTCTGTCCCGATTGCCCAGACGGTAATCGCGGGAGTCCAGCAATTCCTCTTTGCCAATTACATTTTGGACGGCACGGGCTCGGGTGAGGACTTGCGGCTTACCAATATTCCGATTGCCTACGATTTCTCCACCGGCGGAGCCGCCGCGGATGTGACCAACTGTAAGCTTTATGACGGAACGACCGTTGTAAACACTACAGGTGTCAATCCAACGTTAGCCGCGTCTTCCACCAGCTTCACCTTTACCGGCAACGGATTAATCATTGCCAAGGGCACATCAAAAACCTTAGCTCTCAAATGCGATTTGATCGCGGGAGCCGCTTCTGCCAGCAGATACGCTTGGGGCTTAGGTGGCGCTGACGCCGACAACGCCGCTCATTCCAACGACTGGACCGGCGTTACCGGATTAACTTCGGGACAAACCATTGCTCAAACCGCTAACGACTCAACCGGTCAGTATATGACAGCCGCTACCGGAGGTTCGATCGCCGCGGTTCTTGACACCAACAGTCCTTCCTACAAGATTGTGGGAGCCGGGCAGACGGGAGTTGAACTTGCCAAAATCAAGTTCAGCGCTACCAATGAAGACATTGACCTTAAACAATTAGCTCTGCTTGTTAGCAGCAATGCTTCCAACACGCCGGTTAACTTGGTAGGCAGGCAGGTGACTTTGTGGGACGGCGCGAGCCAAATCGGAACGGCTATCTTCCCAGACGGAGACAACGCCACTTCCAGCCAAATCGCCGTGGGCTCGTTCAGAATTCCAAGAGACGGAGCTAGAGTGCTGACCATTAAAGGAGACATTGCGGCAATCACCACCTCCGGCCCTATGGTCCAATCTGGCGATTTGCTCATTGTTGACTACGATGGAGCCAACACAGGTCTCAACGGCAACTACGGCACTGGAGTCGCTTCTGGCAGTACGGTTAGCGGCCCCGCTGGTGTTAACGGCTCTTCAGCTGGCTCTTCACAGGGCGTGAGAATTATGAAGGCCTACCCGAGCGTGACTTACCAGAGCATTCCGACTACCATTTTGCCGGCTGGAACAACCGCTAACGTTAAGCTGTATAGATACAGCGTGACTGCCAATAACGGCGACGTGGCTCTATTTAAGCAAAGCTTCGTTATCGGATCTTCCACCTTATTGGCTACAACTTCGCTCTTCGGCTTGTATGCTTACACAGACGCGGGTTACAGCAGCGTTGACACAGCCTTTTCTTCAACTGGATTGATTAACGCAGGCACTTGTATCAATGGAGCAGGCCCAGTTGACGGCAATTCCGGCGCGACCAGCACCATAAACGTTGATATCTACCCGGCCAAGACTACCTGTAGCAGTGCTACTACGACCTATATAATTTCCAGCGGCGTGACCAGATACTTTGAATTGCGGGCAACCGTGTCCAATGTATCCGCGGTTTCCACCAGCAAGGATTCCATCTCAGCCTACCTGGATGGAGACGCCGCTTTCCCAACGGTCGTTCCTGGTTCAGGCGGACTTTTGGGCAGCTCTATGGCTAACGCGACTCAAGTGAACACCGATGCCAACAGAGATTTCATCTGGTCGCCAGTATCATCCACAACGCAAAACACCATCTTTGACCAGGACTTCACCAATGGTTACCAGATTGTAGGATTGCCTTCCATCGGTACGCAGACAGTGACTCTGCAGTCCGACTAAAGTTTGCTTGGCTTGTGAACTAGCGAACTTTTTCCAAAAAGCCCCCTTTACGGGGGCTTTTGGTTTTGATATTATATAATTTATGTCTAGAAATAATACGATAGCGGTTATAATTTTTGCGGTTTTAGCGGCTGGTGCGGCGGGTTTTTTAACATTTCGCTCCTCAACATCCGATGTTAAATCCCAAAAAACATCGGATGTTTTCCCGCGAAATATGGAGGAGGGCAATTCAATCTCTGATGGGATTAAACCCCCGGCTCCGGCTCCGCAAAATGACGAACTCAATGCTCTTAAAACCGCTGCGCTAGAAAGAAAAATCCCCACGGGGAACGAGGCGGCAACAAAAGAATTAAAAGATTTATCTTCGCAATTAAAAAGCGAACCGAATTATATTCAAGGCTGGCTCCAGCTCGGAATCTTAAGAAAATATTTGGGCGATTACGAAGGGGCCAGTTTGGCTTGGCAATATGCAACATTTTTGCGCCCGCAAGACTATATCGCTTTTTCCAATCTAGGAGACCTCTATCATTATTATCTGCGTGATTTTCCCAAAGCGGAAAGATACTTGCGAAAAGCCGTGGATGTGAAGCCCGATTATGTCGCGGGATATAAAAATCTCTTTGACCTTTACATGCTTTCTTACAAAGAAAAGGAAAATTTAGCCGAGCCCGTTTTACTCGAAGGCATCAAAAAAAATCCTGATGACCATTACCTAGAAACTATTTTAGTTTCTTATAAAAATGATAATCAACGCTAGAAAAATCAGCTATATTTTTTCCGGAGTGTTGGTGGCCTCAAGTTTTTTGGTTTTGGGTGTTTGGGGGTTGAAACTGGGCATTGATTTTACCGGTGGGACTTTGATGGAAGTTGAATTTAAAGATTCGCGCCCAGATATAAATTTGCCTGATGTAACTATCCAGACAGCCGGGGAAGGGGGACTGATTTTGCGAATGCCAGCTATTGATGAGGCAAAACACCAAACAATACTCGCCGAGCTGCGCAAATATGGCGAACTGGAAGAAAAACAATTTACTTCAATTGGGCCGACAATCGGCGCGGAGCTTAAAAAGAATTCCATTTATGCCATCGTTTTGGTAATGATAATGATCGCGCTTTATATCGCCTGGGCTTTTCGGGAGGTTTCCAGGCCGGTGCAATCTTGGAAATACGGCGTGGCGGCGTTGATTGCTTTGATCCACGATGTTTCCATCCCCGCTGGATTTTTCGCACTCTTGGGGTATTTTTACGGCGTGGCGGTAGACACGCTTTTTGTGACGGCGCTTCTTACGATTTTGGGATTTTCCGTGCACGATACAATTGTGGTTTTTGATCGCATCCGGGAGAATTTAAAAAAATTAGGAGCCAAAGAAAATTTTGAGAATGTTGTTGAGCAAAGCTTGCGCCAGACCATCGGCCGGTCAATCAATACCTCTCTTACTGTGATGATAGTGATGCTGGCGCTTTACTTTTTGGGCGGGCTCTCCACTAAATTTTTCGCCCTTACCATTTTGATAGGCGTCTTCTTCGGCACATATTCCTCCATCTTCATCGCCAGTTTTCTCTTGGTCACATGGCACAAGTGGGGCTTAAAGAGGGCTTGACTTATTTTGGGGGTCTGATAGAATAGGATTTATTGTCGATGGAGGCTCCGACGCTGCGGTCGGAGAGCCGACCCCAAGGGCGTCGGCTTTATCCACAAGGGGTCTTATTGACATTTTTTAATGGCGAGATAAAATAGTCACTATCGTTTTGAATACTAAAGCTGGCACCTAAAGATAGTGTTTTTCAGTCCTCGTAAGCAATCATAAAGAGGGCTATTTTGGTTTATTCTTAAAGTAATTTAAGCTAAAATGCCGATACAAAAAAAATATTTCTCCCGTTACCGGGAACCCTTGGCGAGCTTGCCCAATCTGGCTGAAATGCAGTTAAAATCCTTTGAATGGTTGGCAAAGGAAGGAATCGGCGAAATCCTGAAAGAATTTTCTCCCGTGCTGGATTACACCGGCGAGGAGCTCGCTTTGGAATTTTTGGATTATTCTTTGGACGAACCGAAATTTGATGAAAATTATTCTAGGGTAAACAATCTTTCCTACGAAGCTTCTTTAAGGCTTCGCATTCGTTTGGTCAACAAACGCACCGGTGAAAAAAAAGAGCAGGAAATCTTTTTGGCGGATATGCCCATTATGACCCCCCGCGGAACTTTTCTTATAAACGGCGTGGAGCGAGTGATTGTCTCGCAGCTCGCGCGTTCCTTCGGCGCGTATTTTACGGCCAATATTTCGCGTGGGAAAAAACTTTTCGGCGCCAAGATAATTCCTTCCCGCGGGGCCTGGCTGGAATTTGAAACGGAGTCGGACGGAACAATGTACGTAAAAGTAGACCGCAAAAGAAAAATCGCGGCGACTGCGTTGCTTCGTATTTTCGGTATGGAAAAGAACGAAGAGATTAAAGATGCTTTTTCCAAAGTAGACAACGGCGAAGTTTCTTTCATAAACCAAACACTGGAAAAAGATTCCACCAAAACAGCCGACGATGCTTACGTGGAAGTTTTCAAAAGAATAAGGCAAGGGGAGCTGGCCACTCCGGAAAACGCCAGAGAACTGGTGGAGCTGATGTTCGGCCCAGAAAGATACGATATTTCCGCTGTGGGCAGATATAAGCTCGGCCAGAGGCTTCCGGCTCTGGCTTCCATGAAAGTAAAAAATCCGCGTATTTTAAATAAGGAAGATATGATCGTCGTAATTTCGGAAATAATTTCTTTAAATAATAATCCGCTGGCTGTCCAGGACGATATTGATAATTTGGGCAACCGCAGGGTACGCTCGGTGGGAGAGATGCTTCAGCAAAGATTGCGCATCGGGCTCGCGCGCATGGAGCGTACCATTAAGGACCGCATGTCCACTTCCGATTTGGCCACGGTAACCCCGGCTCAACTTTTAAACGCGCGCCCATTTGCCGCGGTAATTTCCGAATTTTTCATGACCAACCAGCTTTCCCAATTTATGGATCAGACCAATGTTTTATCCGAATTGGAACATAAGCGCAGGGTTTCAGCTTTGGGCCCGGGGGGACTTACTCGCGAAAGATCCGGTTTTGAGGTGCGCGATGTTCATCCCTCTTACTACGGCCGGCTTTGCCCGATTATGACTCCTGAAGGCCCAAATATCGGTTTGATAAATTATTTGGCGGGATACGCAAAAATTAATGAATATGGAATTTTGGAAACTCCTTACAGAAAAGTTGTTGATGGGCGCGTGTCTAAAGAGCTTCATTATCTTACGGCTTTTGAAGAGGTTAGGCATAAAATCGCTCAAGCCGGAGTTTCCATTGATAAAGAAGGCAATATTTTGGATGAGGAATGCGAAGGACGCGCGAGCGGCCAGCCGGCGCTAATTCCGCGTGGCGAGATTAATTACATGGATGTTTCTCCACAGCAGGCTTTTTCCGTCGCGACTTCTTTGGTGCCGTTTTTAGAGCATGACGATTCAACCCGCGCCATGATGGGTTCCAACATGCAGCGCCAAGCTGTGCCTTGCGTCCGGCCGCAGGCGCCGTTGGTTGCCACCGGCATGGAGGAAAAAGCAGCCAAGGATTCTGGCAGGCTTGTTTTAGCCGATGTGGATGGAATCGTAAGCAAGGTTGACGCTAATTCCGTAACGATACGTTATGAGAAACCCCGACGTAAAGTCGGGGCTCCGACCAAAGCGTCGGAGGAAAAAACTTACGAATTAATGACATTCGTCCGTTCCAACCAGTCTACTGTAATCCATCAGCGTCCTTCAGTGAAAGTCGGTGACAAAGTAGAGAAGGGAGATGTTTTAGCTGATACCTCGCTGACCGACCGGGGACATTTGGCTTTGGGGCAAAATTTGCTGGTAGCTTTTCTTTCATGGGGCGGAGCTAATTTTGAAGACGCCATCATACTTTCAGACCGCATGGTGAAAGACGATGTTTTTACTTCAGTTTTGATAGAGGATTACACGGTGTCTGTGCGGGACACCAAGCTGGGCCCGGAAATTACCACGCATGATATTCCCAATGTGGGAGAAGAAAGGCTCAAAGATTTGGATGAAGATGGAATTGTAAGAATTGGCGCCGAAGTCAGGCCCGGCGATATTTTGGTCGGGAAAATTTCTCCGAAAGGTGAGTCGGATCTCACTCCAGAGGAAAGACTGCTCCGCGCCATTTTCGGAGAGAAAGCTAGAGATGTCAAAGATACTTCTTTCAGAATGCCGCACGGCAGAAAAGGCCGCGTGGTCGGCATCAAAATTTTTTCTCGCGAAAAAGGAGATAAATTGGAAACAGGAGTGATTAAGGAAATCCGAATTGAAGTGGCCGAGATGAGGAAAGTTTCTCCGGGCGACAAATTGGCCGGCAGGCATGGAAATAAAGGCGTTATCTCGCGCATTCTGCCGCAGGAAGATATGCCGTATTTGGATGACGGCACGCCGGTGGATATAATTTTAAATCCTTTGGGCGTGGCATCACGCATGAATATCGGGCAAATTTTGGAAACACACTTGGGCTGGGCCGCCCAGAAGTTGGGCTATATGGCCATAACCCCGACCTTGGCGGGAGCTACCGAAACCGAAATAAAAGAAGAATTGAAAAAAGCCGGATTACCGGAAGATGGTAAAATAAAACTTTTTGACGGGCGAACCGGCAGGGAATTTGACCAAAAAGTGACTGTCGGCATGATTTATGTGATGAAGCTTTCCCATATGGTGGAGGACAAAATCCATATGCGTTCCATCGGTCCTTATTCGCTTATAACCCAGCAGCCCTTGGGTGGAAAAGCGCAGGGCGGAGGGCAGCGTTTTGGAGAAATGGAAGTTTGGGCGCTGGAAGGTTACGGCGCAGCGCACACTTTGCAGGAAGTGTTGACCATTAAATCGGACGATGTTTTAGGCCGTGCCGCGGCTTACGACGCCATTGTCCGCGGGGAACCTTTTAGGGCTCCCAATATGCCGGCGTCTTTTCATGTTTTAGTAAATGAATTAAAAGGTCTTTCTCTGGATGTTGAGCTTAAAGGCGTGGAAAGTGTGCCTGAAGAAATAGAAGAAAAAGAAATTAAAACCAAAAGCCGCCAAAAAGAGCGCTTTGAAGAATATATTGAAGCGGAATAAATAGATATGGAAACCCAAAAAATAACTGATTTTAAATCTTTATCGATTCGCTTGGCATCCCGCGAGAGAATTTTAAATTGGTCCCGAGGCGAGGTGACCAAGCCCGAGACAATCAATTACCGCACGCAGAGGCCGGAAAAAGATGGGCTTTTTGACGAACGCATTTTCGGTCCGGAAAAAGATTACGAATGTTATTGCGGAAAATATAAGCGCGTGAGATACAAGGGAATTATTTGCGACAAATGCGGAGTGGAGGTGACCCGTTCCATCGTGCGCCGGGAAAGAATGGGGCATATTGAGCTGGCTTCGCCGGTTTCGCACATTTGGTTTTTGCGCGGCGTGCCTTCCCGCATCGGGCTTATTTTGGATATGTCGGTTCCGGATTTGGAAAAAGTAATTTACTTCGGCGGATATGTTGTTACCAAGGTTGATGAAAAAGCCAGAAAAGAAGTCGTGGACGCGGTGGAAAAAGAATACAAATCAAAATCCAAAACCAATTCTGCGGCCGAGAAAGAAGCTCTTAAAAACATTTACGACAGCACGCTTGCCGAGATAAAAAATTTAAAAGAAAGAGCGGTAATTTCAGAAGTGGAATACCACCGTTTCAGCCTGAAATACGCGCAAGTTTTTGAAGCCGGTATCGGGGCGGAAGCGCTGAAAAAACTTTGTTCCCAGCTTAATCTCAACCAGATTTCCGGAGGGCTCGCCAAGGATATGGAAGAGGCTTCGCCTTTGCAAAAAAAGAAAATTTTAAGAAGGTTGCGCTTGATTCAATCTCTAATTCGCTCCGGCGTGCGCCCGGATTGGATGTTCCTTACAGCGATTCCCATAATCCCGCCGGCTTTGCGCCCGATGGTGCAATTGGAAGGCGGACGGCACGCGACTTCCGACATCAACGATCTTTACCGCCGGGTGATCAACCGCAACAACCGCCTGAAAAAACTTTTGGAAATCAAAGCGCCGGAAGTTATCGTAAGAAACGAAAAAAGAATGCTTCAAGAATCCGTGGACGCTTTGATTGATAATTCCATAAAACGCACCCAAGGCCCCGCGGCCACTTCCCAAGCTCAAAAAAGGCCTTTGAGATCTTTAGCCGATATGTTGAAAGGCAAGCAAGGCAGGTTCAGGCAGAATCTTTTGGGCAAGCGCGTGGATTATTCCGGCAGGTCAGTGATAGTGGTAGGTCCGGAATTAAAACTTCATCAATGCGGTCTCCCGAAGCATATGGCTCTGGAACTTTTCAGGCCGTTTGTCATCCATGATTTAATCGCCCGCGACTTGGCACATACCATCAAAGGCGCTGGACGCTTGATAGATGATTTAAAACAAGAAGTTTGGGAAAGCCTGGAAAATGTCATTAAAGATAAATACGTGCTTTTGAATCGCGCACCGACTCTGCACCGCTTAGGCATCCAGGCTTTTCAGCCGATACTTATTGAAGGCAACGCTATTCAACTTCATCCTTTGGTTTGCTCGGCTTTCAATGCCGACTTTGACGGCGACCAGATGGCTGTACATGTGCCTTTAACCGATGAAGCTCAAAAAGAAGCCAGGAGTATCATGGCCTCCGTCAAAAATCTTTTAAAACCGGGAAATGGCGAGCCAGTGATAACTCCAACTCAAGACATCGTTATGGGCATCGCCTATCTTACGAGGATTCGCCCTGTGGCGAAAGGGGAAGGAAAATATTTTGCCAGTCCCAACGAAGCCATTTTGGCTTACGACTACGGCTGGGTTGATATTCATTCAAAACTTTTCGTAAAAATAACCAAAACTCCAAAGTACCAGCAGGTCGGCCGTGAAATTTTAGAGACCTCCGTGGGGCGGCTACTTTTTAACAGTGTTTTGCCCCGCGATTACGCGTTCTTAAATAAAGAGATGACTAAAAAAGATTTGGAGCGTCTGGTTTCAAATTTAATCCAGAGATACGGCATTGACGCTACCCCAATGATTTTAGACCGCATCAAAAGTTTAGGTTTCAGGCATGCCACCGATTCCGGAATCAGCTGGGGGATGGACGATATTCAGGTACCTGAAGAAAAAAAATCTTTAATAGAAAAAGCCAAAGAAGAAGCGCGCGTCATAGAAAATCAATACAATCAAGGGCTTTTAACCGATCGGGAGCGCTCCGAAAAAATCATTGAGGCATGGACTAATGTAAAAACCAAGGTTGATGCGCTGGCGCCGTCTGCGCTGGACCCTTTCGGTCCGATTCATTATATGGTTTCTTCGGGCGCTCGCGGCAACTGGGCGCAGATTAACCAATTGGCTTCTATGAAAGGACTCGTGGTAAATCCTTCCGGCCGCACAATTGAGCTTCCCATTTTGGCAAGTTACAAAGAAGGTCTGGCCGTGCTGGAATATTTTATCTCTACCCATGCTTCCCGAAAAGGAACAGCGGACACTGCGCTTAAAACTGCAGCCGCCGGATATTTGACGCGTCGCTTGGTGGACGTGGTGCAGGACGTCATAGTCAGCGAGCCGGATTGCAAAGACGAAGCCGGTTTTGAAGTGTATAAAAAAGATTTCGATAAGCTCGGAAAAAATTTCGCTTCGCGCGTTTTCGGTCGCGTTTTGGCGATGGATATTTTAGACCCATCATTGGGAAAACCGCTTTTCAAAAAAGGGCATCTTTTATCTATGGATGACGCTGAGCGCGTCGCTTCGCTGAATATTTCCACGGTAACACTGCGCTCGCCGATTTCTTGCAGGTCCCGCCGGGGAATTTGCCAACTTTGCTATGGATACGACCTCGGCTCCAACACTCCGGTAAAATTGGGCGAAGCGGTGGGTATTGTTGCGGCGCAAGCAGTTGGCGAGCCGGGCACGCAGCTGACCATGCGAACTTTCCATGTGGGAGGCATCGCCGGAGCTGCCGACATTACAATGGGTCTTCCGCGAGTTGAGGAAATTTTTGAACTGCGCACACCAAAAACTCCGGCTATACTTTCCAATATTTCTGGAATTGTTTCGGCTATTGTTGATTCACCTGAAGGCAATCGCGATAAAATTATACGAATCGGAGAAGCGGAATTTACCGCGCCTTTCGGGCGTACGATTTTAGTTTCTCCCGGCGAAGAAATTAATCCCGGGGACAGGCTTACCGAAGGCGCGGCCGACATCAAAGAGCTTTTAACGGTGGCCGGAATAAAAGCCGCCCAAAATTATATTATTTATGAAGTCCAACAGCTTTACACTTTTCAGGGCGCTTCCATAAACGACAAACATATTGAAACCATAGTCCGTCAGATGTTCTCCAGAGTGAAAATCAAAGATCCCGGCGGAACCAAACTGGGCATCGGAGAAATTGTTGAAAAACCTATGTTGCGCGAGGAAAATTTAAAAATTAGAAAAGCTAGCGGGCTCCCGGCGAAAGCCGTCCAGTTGATGATGGGCATTACTAATGTGGCGCTGACCACGGAAAGTTTCCTTTCGGCGGCCTCTTTTATGCAAACTATGCGCGTTTTGACCAACGCCGCCATTGAAGGGAAGGAAGATAAATTGCGCGGCCTTAAAGAAAACGTCATCATCGGCCGGCTCATTCCCGCCGGCACCGGCTACCGCAAAGAATACCTCAAAAAACTGGAATCGGCGGCGAAAGAAGAGGAAGAGTAGGTTTTTGGCTTGCAAATTTTTATATAACTGCTAAGATTTTTTCAGAAAGGTGGAAAGTCCTATGAAAATTACTTACCTCGGACCTGCCGGAGCAACATTTTCTGCGATGGCTTATGACAAGCTGGCCTTTATGTTCGACGCGCCTAAAACTGGCGATTCTGGCACAGAGCTTTTGCTTGCGCAATCGAATGAGGAGATTTTGCCGCTTATGCTGAAGCACGGTGGCTACGGAGTCATGGCTATGGAAACAAAGGCACAAGGGCGCATTGATCCGCCGGTTAATTCTTTCATCGAGCTTTTGGAAGCATACGACGAACGCTGTCCCGTTAGTATTGTCGCGGCTATCCGCATGAGACTCAATTTCGCGCTCATGGCCCGCCCTGGTCTGTCTGTGGACAAAGTGAAAATGATTTTGGCGCACAAGCAAGCCCTGGGCGCGTGCCGTAAACGCTTGGAAACTCTGGGGGCGGAATTGATTGAAGCTTTGAGCAATGGTCAAGCCGCTGAAGATGTGGCAACTAAAGACGACTTGGCCTATGCTGCTGCTCTTGGGCCGAGTGTCGCGGCAGAAAAATATGGCCTTGTGATACTAAATGGCGCGTTTGAAGACAAGGAAGCCGTAACTACTTTTTTTCTTTTGAGCGCCGAAGGCAGCGCTTCGTGGACATGCGAAGAAAACCGCGGGCTTATGGTCTTTAGAACAAAACATAAGCCCGGCGCTCTTGTGAGCGTTCTTACACCATTCGCTAGACTGGGCATCAATCTGATACACATCCATTCTTTGTATTCCGGCAACGGTGAATACGATTTCGCCGTAGAAACCGAATGCGGTTTTACTGAATTAGGGAGCCATCTGCTTGCCGGGAGAAACGCCAGAGAGTTTATGACCAAACATATAGTCTTTGGCCCATTCGCAATCTTAGACGTTTAATATGGAATCATGCGCCTGCGCCGTCGGGCGCATTTTTATATATGATTTGCTATAATAAATAAATGGCGAAAAAGAAACGGAATAACGGAAAAAATGGAGCGGGGATTGGGGCGTGGCATTGGGCTTAGCGGCTCATTCTCCTCGAAGGCGAAGAAGGGTGTTTAAAAATATACCTTTAGAATTTAACAAAATTGACCGGCGCGTTCTTCAACGCATTATACGCGAATTCCATCGCGATAGACTGGTAGATTTTAAGGAAGATGGGGATAACGGCGTTCGGATTATTCTTACAGAGCAGGGCGTCAAAAAGGCGTTGCGGTATAATATTGATGCCATCTTTATTGAAGAGCCTAAAAAATGGGATGGAAAATGGAGGATCGTGGTTTTTGATATTCCGGAAAAAATGAAAAAGGCTCGCGAGGCGCTGCGTGACAAACTGCGCAAACTCGGTTTTTATCAACTTCAAAAAAGCGTTTTTGTTTTCCCCTTCGCGTGCCATGATGAAATAAATTTTATTGTTGAATTTTTTGAATTACGCTCCAATGTCCGCATTATGACCGTGTTGGACATTACTAATGAAGCCGAACTAAAATTGCATTTTGGGCTTTCTTAAATTTGGTTTAGAATACTTTAGAATACTGATGCACCATACTTTTGCGATCGCCGGAGAACGGACTTTTCTTTGTTTGACTTATTAAGTCCGCTGTGCTAGGGTTAGGGCGTTATCAAGCAACGCGCTTGGCAATCTCCATGGCGGAGCGTAGCCGTAAATTGTTCATTGAGAAAAAGGAGAAACGCATGGAAAATCTTGGAAAAGAGCTGAAGGTAAATCTGGAAAAAAAGTTAAGAAAGAGGTATGCCGAAAGAATCGTGCAGGAAATAATGAGGCGATTTCGCCCAACGTCGCCGTCGCAAGACGAAAAGACCGCGCTGTCTACTTGTATGCAAATAGCTGGAGATGTCTTGCGAGAATCAGCGCGAGACGCAGTCAGAGAAACAAAGGCGGATGCAGACGCAAGACTTTCAACAGGATATTGGGGTGATTAATTGAATTTGGGTTTTTCGTGTGGGCTTTCTCGTCATTGCTATCGAGAAGGCCTTTTTATTTACCTCAAAGAGCTTTATTTTGCTATAATTAAATAAATGGCGAAAAAGAAAAGGAATAACGGGAAAAGCGGAGCGGGGATTGGGGCGTGGCATCAGAATTTAAGGCCGGAGACCAAGCATTCGCTTTGGGCGGTTTTATCTTTTCTGGCGGCGGTGCTTTTGGCGCTGGCTTATTTCGGCAAAGCCGGGCTGGTAGGGGACGCAATCCAAAAAACTTTGCTTTTGGTTTTCGGAAAAGGTTTTTTTCTCGTCTCTCTGGCTTTTCTTCTGGCCGGGTTATCGTTTCTTTTTGCTTTGGGAAACCATCTGCTTATTACCACTATTCTCGGCGGAGTTTTATTTTTAATAAGTTCTTTGGGGCTTTCCGATATTTTATTCGGCGCTTACACCGGCGGGTATGTCGGCTTTTTATTTTCTTTCCCATTTTTGAAATTATTTGATTTTTGGGCGTCTCTGATAATTTTTTCCGCCCTGCTTCTGGCGTCCTTCCTGATTATGCTTAATGTTTCTTTAAAGCCGAAAAGAAAAGAGAAAGCAGAAAGAGAAAAAGCGGAAGAAAAAATCTTCGCGCCAATGCCAGCTGTTCCCTCGCTTTCTTTGCCTCCGGCAAAAATTGAAGAAAAAAAGATTGAAGAAAATGACGAAGAAACGTCCATTTTGTCTTTAATCCCCAAAAATATTTTCAGAAAATCATACAAGCCGCAGAAACTTGAACTTGCCAAAGAATACGCCACTCCGCCGTTGGACCTTTTGGAGGACGACAAAGGCACGCCTTCATCGGGCGACATCAAAGCCAACGCCAATATTATAAAAAGGACATTGCAAAATTTTGGTATTGACGTGGAGATGTCCGAGGTGAACGTTGGCCCTTCGGTTACGCAGTACACTTTAAAACCCGCAGAGGGAGTAAAGCTTGCCCGCATCACGGCTTTGCATAACGACTTGGCGTTGGCTTTGGCGGCGCATCCTTTGAGAATTGAAGCGCCCATTCCCAGCAAATCTTTGGTTGGAATAGAAGTGCCAAACCGCTCTATTGCTTTGGTGGGGCTTCGAAGCCTCTTAGGCATGGATGAATTTAAAAACGGCATGCCGCTTACTTTTGCGCTGGGCAGGGATGTTTCTGGCAGGGCGGTTTTCGCCGATATCGCCAAAATGCCGCATCTTTTGGTGGCTGGAGCCACCGGTTCGGGAAAATCAATTACTATGCACACTTTAATTGTGAGTTTGCTTTATAAAAATTCTCCGGAATTCGTGCGCTTTTTAATGATAGACCCTAAAAGGGTGGAGCTTTCCGTGTATAAAAATCTTCCGCACCTTCTGGCGCCGGTAATCACTGACGCCAAAAAGGCCATTATGTCTTTAAGATGGGCCGTCCGCGAAATGGAAAGGCGATACGAAAAACTTTCCGAGGTCGGCGCCAGGGATATTGTTTCCTACAACACAGAAATGATAAAGGAAAAAGCGCACGATGAAATTTTGCCAAATCTCATAATAATTATTGACGAGCTGGCCGACCTTATGGCTTCCTATCCGCGTGAAATGGAGGCCTCAATCGTGCGCTTGGCGCAGATGTCGCGGGCGGTGGGAATTCATTTGGTAGTTTCCACCCAGCGCCCATCGGTTGAGGTGATTACCGGTTTAATCAAAGCGAATATTACTTCAAGAATCGCTTTGCAGGTGGCTTCCGGCGTGGATTCGCGCACAATTTTGGATATGTCTGGAGCCGAAAAACTTTTGGGCAACGGCGACATGCTTTTTTTGGCGGGGGACACTTCTAAACCGAGAAGAATCCAAGCGGCATTTATATCAGAAAAGGAAGTGAAAAAAGTCGCGGCGTATGTCGCGGAGTCCGCCGGAGAATTTTTGGCCGAAGGCGCCCGCCTGCCGGACGGGCATGGAGAAATTGATTTTGAATTGAAATTGCCGTTAGCCAACGGAGCCGGCGGAGATTTGGGAGAAAATGAGGATATGGACGACGAACTTTATGAAGAGGCCAAAAGGCTTATTGTGGACGCGCAAAAAGCTTCGGCGTCATACCTTCAAAGAAGGCTGCGGGTTGGCTACGCCAGAGCCGCGCGGCTCTTGGATATGTTGGAAGCGCAGGGCGTAATCGGCCCCGGCGAAGGGGCGAAGCCGAGGGAGGTTTTGATTAAAAAATCAGCGGAATCAATCGCGATTGGCAAAACTTTGGAGCCGGAAGATTTTGGAGATGACGAAGAAAAATCCGATACTCCTTACACTAACTTTGATTTTTGATTATGCATATTCGCCGCTGGATATTTTTGGGGATAATAATTTTGGCGGGGGGGTATTTTTTTTATGAGGCGAGGGGAGTGCTTTTTAATCCAAAACTGGAAATTTTTGAACCGAAAGATGGCGCGGTTTTAATGTCCGCGAGAATTCATATTGCAGGGCGCGCCGACCCCAATTCGGCAGTTTGGGTTGCCGGTAAAATTTTTCAGAGCGGAGAGAGCGGCATTTTTGAAGGAGATATCGCTTTGGCGCCCGGTTACAATCAAATCGGCGTTTTGGTGAAAGGCCGCTTTGGCGGCGAGACTAGGAAAGTTTTACGGGTTTTGGTAAAATAACTTTATTATGGCAAAAAAAGAAGAGAAACAATCAAAGGACAGCAGGTGGCAGCAGGTGGACGCGGCGGTGAGGGATTTGGAGTCCAAATTCGGCGAAGGCGTGCTTATGAAATTGGGAGACGTCGCGAAAGTTGACGTGGACGTGATTCCGACAGGCTCTTTGAGTTTGGATATGGCTTTGGGGGTCGGCGGAATCCCGCGGGGAAGAATTATTGAAATTTTTGGGCCGGAGTCTTCCGGAAAAACCACTCTGGCTCTTCATGTTATAGCGGAAGCCCAGAAAAAAGGAGGCATCACCGCTTTTATTGACGCCGAGCACGCGCTTGACCCGGAATACTCAAAACGGCTGGGCGTAAAGACGGAAGACCTTTTGATTTCCCAGCCGGACACCGGCGAGCAGGCGCTGGAAATTATTGAATCATTGGTGCGCTCGGGAAAAGTTGACGTGATAGTCGTGGATTCAGTCGCCGCGCTAACTCCTAAAGCGGAAATAGAAGGGGATATGGGCCAGCAGCATATGGGGCTTCAGGCGCGCCTTATGTCGCACGCGCTCCGGAAGCTTACGGCGATAGTCGCCAAGTCCAACACCATAGTAATATTTCTCAATCAAATCAGGATGAAAATCGGAATAATGTTCGGAAATCCGGAGACCACTCCCGGAGGCAACGCGCTTAAATTTTATTGTTCGGTGCGGATTGATTTAAGGCGCCTCGCCCAGATTAAAAAAGGCGAGGACATAATCGGCAACCGCGTGAAGGCAAAAATCGTGAAAAATAAAGTGGCGCCGCCTTTTAAAATCGCCGAGTTTGATATTTTATACAACGAAGGCATTTCTTTTGAAAGCGACCTTTTGGGGCTCGGCGAAAAATACGGCGTTGTAAAAAAATCGGGGGCTTCCTACAGCTTCGGGGATATTTCTTTGGGGAGGGGCTACGACGCCGCCAGATTAAAGCTCAAAGAAGACAAAAAACTAACCCAAGAATTGGTAAAAGCGATAAAAGAGATCGCAAAGAAGGCGGAATAATTTAACATTTTTTAGACACTTATGGACTTAGGGCTGAAGAATAAAGTAGTTTTAATAACCGGGGCTTCTGGCGGAATAGGTCAAGCAACAGCTCAAATGTTTTCAGAAGAAGGCACCAAAGTCGCTCTATGTTTTCATGCAAATAAAAAAGGGGCGGAAAAATTAGCCGGTAAACTTCCGGGCGAATATATTCTTATTGAATGCGATGTTTCCAATGAGGCGGACATGGAGAAAGCGTTTGGCAATGTTGTAAAAAAATTCGGTAAAGTGGATATAGTCATTGCCAACGCTGGCATTGCTATTCCGAAGGAAGCGCCAATATATGAGATGGAAAGCGCGCGTTTTGATGAAGTAATTTCCAAAAATTTAAAAGGAGCGTGGCTTACGGCGAAAGAATTTTTTAAAGTTTTGAAACAAACTAGGCCGGAATCAGCATCGCTGATTTTTGTAAGTTCAACCTCAGGTATTTTTGGAGAGGAGGGCCATTCGGAGTATTCAGCGTCCAAAGCGGCGCTTATTGGTTTAACTAAGACTTTAAAAAATGAACTTGTGCGTATTGTGCCCATGGGGCGGGTAAATGCTGTCGCTCCCGGGTGGGTATGGACTCCTATGACTGAACAATTTATTTCTGATAAGGAAGCCGTATTAGAAGCGCTTCAAACTAAAGCGTTAAGAAGAATCGGCCGACCAAACGAAATTGCTTCCGTTATCGTTGCTTTGGCATCCGATAAAATATTCAGCCATGTTACGGGTCAAATAATCGCCATAGATGGCGGTATGGATGGGCGGATTATTTGGACCCCTGATGATATAGATTTAGATAAAGCTTAAATTATCTTTTTCGCTGGTGCAAAGAGCAGACGCCCGTCCTCCGGCGGCGCGTTATCGGACCCTGCGGAGTCATAAATTTTCTTAGTATTTGTGAGTCCTTATAATCAACAACTTTTATATTGGCTGCGCAAAAGTAGCATTGTTTTGATTTTGTATTCGGCATAATTTAAAAAGGGATATCCTCCGGCTTAATTTCGTCTTCGGGGTATTCCACAGTGGCCAAGATTTCCGGAGCCTCTTCCTCCTGCTTTGCCGGACTTTCAGCGGAAGGCGCGCGGTTTCCTCCTCCGCGCGGACCCATCTGCATGGCTTCGGCGACTATTTCGGTTCTTTGTTTTTTCTGGCCGTCTTGGCCTTGCCAGGACCTTGTTTGAATTCGGCCCTCAACCATAATCATGCTTCCTTTTGTCAGATATTGTTTGGTAATTTCCGCCAGGCGCCCAAACATCACGATATTGTGAAATTCCACCTGCTTTTGTTGTGAGCCGTCTTTCCCTTTCCACATTCTGTTGGTGGCCAATCCGAAATTTACAACCGCCTGCCCAGAGGGCAGTGAGCGCAGTTCTGGATCGCGGGTCAAATTTCCTATTAAAAATACTTTATTTAGATTCATATTCTATTTCTAATTATTTTCCTAAAATCTCTTCTAATTTTTTATCAATCTCCTCAATGTTGGCGGCTGATTCTAAAACTGGTTGTTTAATTTCCGGAGCTTGCGGCGCGTTTTTTGCATTATACTTCAAAGCCGGCCTTTCCGGAATGATTTTGCCTATTCGTGGAGCGCGGGCTACATGCGGAGACTGGCGCTTGGTATGCACGGCCAAATATCTTAAAACTTGCGGAACAATAAGTTTTGTTTCAAATTCGCGTATCTTTTCGGAGGCCAATAAAAATCTGAAACTGGCGAGGTACGCCTCCAGCATTTTTTTAATCGGATAGGAAAGCCTGCGCTTTAAAACACCGCCTTCATTATCAATGAGTCCGCCCAAGCTCTTTATCTCGTTTTTTAGTGATTGCTGAAAAGCCTGGGCCTCTTCTTCCGAATAGGCTGGGCTTATCAGATAAGTTATTTCGTATAATTTTTGGTCTTTGCCCATCGGATTTTATATTAACATATCTATATTTTAAACTCAATGACATCGCCATCTTTCACTATATAATCTTTGCCTTGGGAGCCTAGCCAGCCTAATTCCCGAGCTTTTGTCCATGAGCTCGCTTCCATAAGCTTTTCCCAAAATACAACATCGGCACGGATAAAGTTTTCCTCAAAATCGCTGTGAATGGCGCGCCCGGCACGTTTGGCGGTTGAACCTTGAGGAATGGTCCATGCGCGCGTTTCTTCCTCGCCGGCCCCGACGTTCTGTCGGGGCGCCGACTTCGTTATTTCTTTTATATAGTGCGTCGGCGTGGTAAAAAATGTAATCAATCCTAAAAGTTCGTACGCGGCTTTTATGAGTTTCGGAAGTTGTGGTTCAATACTCAGCTCTTTTCTCTCTTCTTCGGACATCGCTGAAACATCGTTTTCTTGGGCAATATCTAGTACCACAGAATTTGGAAATCGGAAGTCAGAGGTTAGATTGCTTGTTGCTGAAACATTGAAAACGTAAATGGTGGGTTTAAAAGATAAAAGCTGGTATTGTTTGGCCACGCCGGAAGGTATTTTTTCAAAATTCTCTAACGCGCTGACAAGTTCGGCGGCCTCTTTTTTCCCGCTTTTTGCGTCTGTTTGCGCCTTTTCTTTAATTTTTGCCACCGTCTCCAAATCTTTCAAAGCCAGCTCCGTTTTTATGGTTTCAATGTCGGAAAGGGGATTGGGTTTTCCGGAGACATGGATAATATTTTCATTTTCAAAAGCGCGGACAATATGGCAGATAGCATCCACTTCGCGTATATGCGATAAAAATTTGTTTCCAAGCCCCTCGCCTTCCGCGGCGCCCTTAACTAGTCCCGCAATATCCACAAATTCAATTACGGCAGGCACGATTTTTTTGGACTTAGAAAGTTTGGCCAATTTATCCAATCTTTCGTCAGGCACCTGAACCACGCCCACATTGGGGTCAATGGTGGCAAAAGGGTAGTTGGAAGTATCTACCTGTTTTTTAGTAAGCGCCTGAAAAAGCGTTGATTTTCCGACATTTGGTAGGCCGACTATGCCCATCTTCATGCTCGTTATATTATCACAACTGCGTTAAAAACTGAAGTGCAGATTTGACAGCTATAGCGTTCAAACTTGCACACGGATTTTATAAGCCATATTCATTATAAATTAAACAGTTTTTTCATATGCAGTTCGTTATCAATTTCGTTAGCCGTAACGAATCTGACATAAGGCCTTACATTAAAAAACTCTATTATAAAATCAACTTCGTCTTTACATTCGAATGGATGAACAAATACGCTTTTTTGGAATTTTATAAATCCGGCGTTTTTTAGCACTCTGGCAAAAGCGTCTCTAGCCCTTTTCATATTTTCCGGTATATCAAAAAGAACTATGCGCCATTTTTTGTCCCACTTTTTCATTGGCTGTATTTTTAATTCATCAATTTGGTAAGTTAGAACTTTCTTTTTGCCGCGCTCGGTTAAAATAAGTGTTGTTGCGCCGTTTACGTTATCCACAACGTCTATGAGGCGAGAGCGGTACAAGCTTTTTATGGCATTGTAAAGCGCACGTCGTTCGATATTCTTCCATTCTTTTCCGATCATTCTTATAATTTTAAAGTATCGCTGCGGTGAATGCGTAAGCCCGAGCGCCAAACCGCCCCAGAGCAAAAGCATCACTTTTTGAGCAGTTGGGCCTATTCGCGGTTCTGAATAACGTTTTCGCATTGATGTGATGTTATGATAGCGCGTGTTATTTGTTAGTGCAAGTTTGACAGCTATCGCTGTGAAATCTGCACTAGGATTTTGGTTTGTAAATAAAAAAACCGCCGAGATGCGCTGTCCTAGGCAGAGTCTGGCGGTGTTTTACGATGGGCGCGATTCCTTATGCGCCGCTTGAATTGCTTTAATCAATTGCTTTATTTCCGGATTATCGCGGTAAGCTGTCTTATTAGGATCTTGGACTTCTCTTCGCCGCCAAGGATGGCCTAGATGTATGGTGGCCGCGATGTTGTTTTCTACAACAGTAATTGAGACACGGTTATGTTCTGTGTCAGAACATACTATAATCTTCCCGCCGGAACTGCTTTGAATAATGGTATTGGTACTCATAACAACTTACCTCCTATGGTTAGGATATCATGCCATAGTTGTTTGTCAAGTATCTGAAAATAGAGCTAAATTATAGAATAAGGTAATGCATAAAATTGCGCAAAAATCGTGGAGCGAGGAGATTTTTAGAGCATATGATATTCGGGGGCTTTATCCCACAGAAATAAATGAAGACGCGGTGTATAAGATCGCGCGGGCGTTTGCGAGATATTTAAGAATTGGCAATGCGGAGGGCGGTATTTTGAAAGTAGTGATTAGCACTGATGCCCGGGCGTCCTCGCCCGCGCTTAAGGAAGCGTTTTTAGACGGCCTTTTGGATGAAGGCGCGGAAATTATTGATGCTGGTCTGACTACCACCCCGATGCATTATTTTATTGTAAATACAACAGAAGCAGACGGGGGCGCGATGATTACGGCTTCCCATAATCCGCCCGGATTTAACGGAGTTAAGCTTTCTAAAAAGGGGGCGGTATCAATCGGGTCGGGCGCGGGGATGGAGGAGGTAAAAAATGATGCCATGAGAGGTATTTTTCAGACTTTGGCCTTGGAAAACCGCGGGAATATAACCAAAAAAGATTTTTCGGATGACTATATTAAATTCCTGGTCGGCCATTTCCCGAATTTAAAATCTTATATCGCAAAATTCGTGGCTGGCGAAAAAATTCCCGGAATATCTTTTGATTTTGACGGCGATCGAGTTAAATTCCGCGACGAAAACGGAAAAGCGGTGCCGGGAGACATAATTACGGCACTCTTAACGCGAAAATACGCCAAACCCGGAGAGAAAATTATCTATGATGTTCCTTCAAGCAATGTGGTAAAAGAAGAAGTTGAAAATAACGGTGGGCAGGCGATTGAAAGCCGGGTAGGACATTCGTTTATTAAGGCGTTGATGAAAAAAGAGAACGCGGTTTTCGGCGGGGAGCTCTCCGGGCATTATTATTTTCGCGGTTTTTTCTATTCGGATTCCGGCATTTTTGCCGCGCTGGCTATTCTGGATTTGCTGAAGACGGCAAAAAAAACTTTAAGCGAGCTGATCAAACCACTTTTGCGATATGCCAAATCTGAAGAGATAAGTTTTGTTATTAAAGATAAGGAAAAAATAATGGACAAAATAGCGTCATATTTTCCGGACCTGTCTGCTGACAAGGCAGGCGCCAGAGTTTCTTACCTGGACGGGATTAAAGTTGAATATCATGACTGGTGGTTTAATTTGCGTTCGTCCAACACCGAGAACTTGCTGCGCTTAAATATTGAGGCCTCAAATCCCGAACTCTTGGAAGAAAAAAAGAAAATCCTTTCCGATTTAATGAGCCAATAATCCCACTTTTTGGCGCACTGCGTGCATGGTCAGCGCGGCGGCGTCTCGGGCTCTGTCGGCGCCGTTTCTAAGGATTTTTAAAACACTTTCGCTGTCTTTGGTCAGCGCTTTGTATTTTATCTGGATTGGGGAGAGGGCTACAACCAGCGCGTCCGCTAAATCCGATTTAAATTCCGCGTAGGTCTTGCCAGCATATTTTTTTTCAAGCCCCGGAACAGGTATATCCGCCATCTGGCTGAAAATAATCAGTAAATTAGAAATCGCGGGCTTTGTTTTCGGATAAAATTTTATTTCTTTGCCGGAATCTGTCACGGCGATTTTAATTTTGCGCCGGATTTCTTCTTCGCTATCCAGAATCCCAATGTAATTATTTGCGCTAGTCGCAGACTTGGACATTTTTTTTATTGGATCATCCAACCCCATAATTCGCGCGCCTTCTTTTTGAATAAGTGCTTTCGGCTCTTTGAAAGTCTCGCCGAAGCGCGTATTGAATTTTCTTGCAACCATCCGCGCGAATTCCAGATGTTGCAGTTGGTCTTCGCCGACGGGCACAGCATCTGGATTATAAAGCAAAATATCCGCCGCCATAAGAGTTGGATAGTTAAGAAGCCCGGCAGTAGTACGGCCTCTATTTTTCAGCTCTTCTAATATTTCTGAAAGAGTAGTGGTAATATCAATTTTAATTTCTTTAATTTCTTTGATTGAACCTTCTGAACGTTCAATGGCTTTATATTTAGCATTTTCTAAGCGTATCAACTGTTCTAAATCGAATAAAGAATTTTTATCAATTTTCGCTTTATCTTTAAACTGAGTCATTCTTTCAAGTTCGCCCAGCGGGGTTATCGTATTTAAAATCCAGCCGAGTTCGGTGTGCTGGGGAACGTGCGATTGTATAAAAATCGTGGTTTTTTCTGGGTCAAGCCCGCAGGCGAGGTAAGTGTAAACGGCGTCCAGCGTTTGAGCTTGAAGTTTTTCGGGGTCCTGCGGGACGGTTATGGCGTGCAGATCGGCTACAAAAACAAACATTTTATATTTGTCCTGCAATTCAACAAATTGTTTTATTGCGCCGATATAGTTTCCGATATGTAGATTCCCGGATGCTTGTATCCCGCTTACGGCAATTTGTTTATTTGGCCCTGCCATTTTCCAATTATACCTCAATAATTACCGGAAGCACCATTGGGCGGCGGTTGGTTTTTTGAAATAGATACGAGCCGAGCCGTTCGCGAACGTTATCGCGGACATGGGTGTAATTTATAGGATGCATTTTATTTGTGGATTCTTCCACCACGCGCTTTACTAAATGTCGCGTGTGCGCAAGGAGCTCATGAGATTCTTTGAGATAAATGAACCCGCGCGAGATTATGTCGGGCGAACCTTTTACTTGCCCGGTTTTTGAATCAACTGCCGCGATAACAACAAAAATTCCGTCTTGTGAGAGCATCCTGCGATCTCTCAAGACCACTTCTTGTACGTCTCCTACGCCGAGGCCGTCCACCATAACGTAAAAAGCGTCAACGGTTTTGTCGGTGATGATCACGCTGTTTTTGCCGAGTTCCGCGATCTGGCCGTTGTCCATTAGAATGATTCGCTCTTTACCGATACCTATTTGCTTCATGTTTTGAATATTGGCAGCGCGCTTGAAATAGAAGCCGTGAATTGGAATAATAAATTTCGGCTTGCAAATTTTTGCAACCATCGCCAAATCATCTCCCGGGGCGTGGCCGGATGAATGGATGTCAAGGTCATTATTCGTAATGACAATCGCTCCCTGGCGCGTGAAGTTATCTTTGAGCGTTTGCACGCCGCGCTCGTTGCCGGGAATTACCGAGGAAGAAAACATAATCGTGTCGCCGAGCTTGATGTGGATATGCTTGTGTTCGCTGTTCGCTATGCGCATTAGCCCGGAATTTTCCTGCCCCTGGGCGCCGGTTGATAGGATAAGTATTTTATCGTCTTTGTATTTATTTATTTCTTCAACCTGAATCAGCGTTCCGGGTTTGTATTTGATATAGCCGAGGTTTCTCGCGATTTCAAGATTGTCTTTCATGCTCCGTCCGTTGATGACGACTTTGCGCCCGATTTTTTCCGCTATTTTTACAATTTCGGCCATACGGGTAATCATTGAAGAAAATGTTGAAAGGATAATCCGACCCTTGGCTTCGCGGAAACTTGCTTCAAGATTGGCTTCAACTGTTCTCTCCGAAACCGAATGGCCGCTAAAATCCGCGTTGGTGCTGTCTAAAAACAGTGTGTGGACACCGAGCCCGGAGAGTCGCTCAAACTCCCGGAGATTTTGGACGGTGTCCTCCTGGTCATAATCTAACCGGAAGTCGGCGAAATGAACCATGATTCCAGCGGGCGTATGCAGCGCAACTCCGGTTGTGTCAGGAACGGTGTGGCTTACACCGAAAAACTCTGCGGTAAAATGCTCAGAAAGTTTAACCTTATCGTGGCTTTTTATTTCTATAAAGCGCATTTTTGGGACGTTTGGCATCTCGCTCAAGCGTTTTTGAATAATTTCTCTGATGAGCCGCGTGCCGTAGATAGGCGGATTGCCGAGCCGCTCCAAAACGTAAGGAATGGCGCCGAAATGGTCGTAGTGCCCATGAGTTATCAAAAGCGCTCTGATATTTTTCTTTTTTTTCTCAAGATATTTTGTGTTTGGGATAATCCAATCCACGCCCGGGGTTTCTTCTTCGGGGAATTGTATACCCATATCAATGATTACAATTTCATCATTGTATTCAAAAAACGAGCAGTTGCGGCCGACTTCCTCCAATCCTCCCAAAGGAACATAGTAAACCGTGTCGCGTTTCAAGGCCTTGGAGTGGCCATGCGGTTCGTGGCCGGTCAGCGATCCCTCTTTATAAAATTTGCGGTCGGAGGCCGCGTTGTGGCGCGGAGCCGAGTGCTGGCGGCGGTCCGAATGGCCCCGCCCCGGCGGGCCAGCCTCGCCGAGTCTAGGCGGGTCATTTAATGTCCTGATTCTCGGTCTTTGATTGTGTTCTTGTCTCGGCGGCATATTTTTTATTTAATTTCTAATAATATTAAGTTGATAATAAGTTTTATCTTTCACGATAAATAAAGTAAAGCACTACAATTGCCAATAGGCCGATGACCGATACCAAATTACTGACTATTACTGGAAAATCGTTAATCTGAATTCCGTAAAAAAACCATATTATTTTACCGATTAAAAGAATTGTAAAAGTAGCAATAGCTATATTGTGTGCGCTTTTATTTTTTAGTTGTTTCCATGCTTGCGGGAAATAACTCACTGACATAATGAGTCCTGATATTAACGCCAACCAATATATAATTTCCGCATATATCATAAATATTTAGTTAATGGGCGAGAGAGGATTTGAACCTCCACGGGATTGCTCCCACACGGCCCTGAACCGTGCGCGTCTGCCAATTTCGCCACTCGCCCGTATTTAAATTTCTTCGTATAAATTTTTAATTGTTAATAATTCCTGATATTTTTCTGGATGCGCGAGCCAGTCAAGTTTTTTCGGTCCGCCAGCTGGCGGAGTTTTTAAGTTCCAGATCGGATATTCCGCGCCGTTTTTAATTCCCAGCTCTGGAATATCGCGCTGTTTTAATTTTTTAAGTTCCGGAACGGATTTATAATTTGGATTTTTTTCAAATTCAATATTATTTCCGCCGTCTAAAACATAATAGCACCCGCCCGCATATTTTTTTATGGTTTCATAGTCGTATTCCACGAACCCAACCCAATTAGCCAGAACCAAGTCCTTATCACCGATATTAATAGCTAGGTGAGCAAAATTAGGCGGTGTCACAGCTTTTTCGCCGGCTGCTGCTTCAATAATATATGCCTCTTTAATATCAGCAGGATTATTTTCGTATCTTTGAGTCAAAAAATAAGCATGACCGTCTAACACTTCATAAAGATCGGATTGCGGACCTCGGTGGTAATGCCCAAAAGTTTTCGAAAATTCTTGCCCGACTTTTCGCGCCGGGATTACAGTTATATCGTATCGGGCGAGTTCCGGAACTGCCCCCAGATTTCTGTAAACCGTATAAAAAACATCATTATTTTCTGTTTTTAAATCTTTAGGCTGAAAAAGCACTGGCTTCATATCTTGAGCCATTCTTTGCGAGACATCGGGATTCATCATATCATTTAAGAAATATTTTCCAGACATATGTTCTTTCTAAATACCAATCGTAAATTGTCGCGAATCTGTCGGAGCCGGTGTCCACCGTTTTAATGTCCACGCCTCCTAGATTTTGCGGCACTGCGTATAGATATGAAGGCGTGAAGAGAAAAATCGCCGGCAGATCTTTTTTAATTTCGTTTTGAATTTTTACGTAGAGATCCGCGCGTTGGGTCTCGTTCTGCTCCACCCGGACTTGCTCCAATAATTTATCCACCCGCGAGTTGGCGTAAAGAGCGATATTATATCCCGGGTAATTTCTTTGGCTGGAATGCCAGAAAGCGAACGGGTCGGGATTTTTGCCGACCACTTCCTGGCCATAAAGAAAAACATCGTATCTTCTTGGGCCAATTACGCTTTGTTCAAGGTCCGTAACTGGGAAAGTTTTTATATCAACCTTAAATCCAGCGCTCTCCCACATATTTTTCAATTCTTCGGCTATTTCCACAAGTTCCGCGGTCTGGGCCGTGGTTAAAGTGAATCTGATTTCTTGCTTGCTTTTGCCCACAATGCCTTTTGCTGTTTCCGGGTCGTATATTTCGGTTTGGGTAGGCCAGGGCAAAGGGCCGTCAATGGTTTTACCGTAGCCGCCAAGCACCTTTTCAACCAGCTCTTTTTTATTTACAGCCAGATTCAGCGCCCGACGCGTGTCGTACGAAGCCAGCGATTTTTGCGCGCTCTGGTTGATGAAGGCGGCTATGGTGCGCTCCAAAGATATCTGCCGGATTTTTACGCGCTCTCCCAGCTCGGCTATATTTTTGAAAGAAATCGCTCCGTAAGAATCAATAAATCCGCCCCCGAGGTCTTTCAAGGCCGAATCTTCATTGGGATAAAATTTCAACGCGATTGTTTTTATGTGCGGCCGGCCTAAAGCGAAATATTTATTGGCGGTGAGATTCGCACCCACGATTGATCCCAAAGAATCATTGGTTAAAGATTTTAATTTGTAAGGGCCGGAGCCAATAGGCGCGGTGTTTAGTCCCGCCAAAGCGATTTGCGAAGCCGGAATTTTATCCCAGAGGTGTTTGGGCAAAATTCCCAGCGTCAGATTATCCAAAAACGGCACGTAAGCTTTTTTAAGATGAAAGCGAATCGTTAGATCATCAACTCTTTCCGTGTCCACACCTTCCCAGTTGGCCCGCTTGGGGCTTTGAGCTAGAGGATTTTTTGCCAGAGCGATGGTGAATAAAATATCGTCGGCGTTAAGTTTTTTGCCGTCCGACCAGTAGAGTTTATTTTTTAAAGTAACGGTGTAGACCAGGCCGTCCGGGGAAACTTCATATTTTTCGGCGAGCGCCGGCCGGGGTTCTCCGTTTTTGTCATACCTCATGAGGCCAGCGTAAACCAAAGAGACTATGTCGCGGTCGGCGTCCGATTGGGCCAGAAGCGGATTTATAAAACGAGGGTTGCCCAAAATACCCTCGCGGAGCGTTCCGCCGAAAGCCGGAATCTCCACGCCGTATTTTTTATTCAGTTCCGTAAGTATGCCCAGAAACGATACCAGCGCGATTAGCACAAGTACTATGAGCACGAGAATTTCGGCTCGCATGAGATTGTTTATTTAATAATGAGGTTGAGTAAAGCTATCACAACGAATAAAGCCGTGAGAATAATAGTGCCGATAAATAAGCTTTTTTCCAGGCCTCGCTTAGAGCGGTAAATTTGGCCGGAGCCGCCGAAAGCGGAGCCCAAACCGACGCCTTTTTGTTGGAGCAAAATAGCTACAACAAGTAGCGCGGAAACCGCAATTTGAGCCCACAGGAGTAAATTACGCATTATTTATTAAAGTTAGCATGGGGGCAAACTAGATGTCAATCTTTATTAAAGCAGTTTTTTAAATTCATCGTCGATTAAACCAGCATCCTTTATAATACCCTTGATAGTATATGGATTTAATCTGCTGTGTCTTGGTATGGTAATTTTTTTTGCGCCGTTTGTCATGCCGATATGTTTACCTTTTTTAGAAATCCAAAAACCAGCTTTTTCAAAAGCTTTTACGGCTCTGTCCGAAGAGATATCCGTAAATAACATTTTTATGCAAGCACCACTTCAACCTCCTTGATTTTTGCCCCTTTGAGTTCTTCCTGCTCCATTTCTAAGTATGTCAAAATGGCATCTTTTATGTTTTCAAGAGCTTCTTTTTCCGTTTCGCCTTGACTGTGGCAACCAGGCAATGCGGGCGCATGAACATCATATCCATATTTACTTTTGCGAATTATTACAGAGTATTTCATGTGTAAGTGAATTATGCGTTACTTACTAAGGTTAGCATGGGGCAAGGGGGAAGTCAATTAGTCAAAAAAGTAAAACGGGGAGAGGTACTAGGACGCTCTCCCCGAGTCTGGCATGGAACATATAGAGAACTTGCGGCCTTGTTAGGCACCTTCAAAAGGGCGGTATTTCAAGGTCGGCTACTTCCTTGCCCGGAAGCAAAGACATACGCCTCCCGCCTATCCTACGCATCTTAAAGGCTTCTCCAGCGATCTCACAAGGGAATCGAACCCAAGTCCTCCCGCTTACGCGCGCAGAAGGCATCTTACGATTTCACCAAAAGAATGCACTCAAGAGCGGATAAAGCCTGCCGCTTCTTAAGACCTCTGGCTTCCTCACAAGCCCATTCTCGTTTCAATGCCAAACTAAGATTAAACTAGCACCAAGATTATTCGGCGTCAAGTATCTGTTAGGTTTTAATAACGATGCCAAGTTTCTGCGATCGCTTAAAGTTAGAATAGTTTATGGATTAGATTATTAAATCAACATCTCTTTTTTGTGCAGTTTCCGGTAGTGCGAAATCGCGAAGCGATGGGCTTCAGAGTCCAGCATTAAAATAAAGTTTTTGAGCGGTTCGGGGAGGCGCGAAATGGGAATGGGCAAAGCTTTTCCGCCAATGAAAATATGGTCGCCAGCATGTTTTTTATTTTTAGTAAGAGCGATTATTTTACTTGGCGGTTTAACCGCCAAGGCAACGCTAAGTTGCGCCCTGCCGCCGTCAACAATAATGACCTCCGGATACGGCCATTCTTTATGTCTTAGCCGCCTGAAAATAACTTCTCGGAGCATTGCTGGGTCGTTTGAGCCGCGGACACTTTTTATTTTAAAAATACGATAATCATTTTTTTGAATTTTGCCGTCCGCGAAAACAGCCATAGACCCGTATGCGAATTTGCCCTGAATATTCGCGATATCATACGCTTCTATTCTATTAATGTCTGATATGTTTAAAATTGATTCCAATGTCTGCAAGGCTTTGCTGATCTCGGTGAGCAAGTCCTGTTTGATTACTCCGCGATGCGCGAAAATTTTCTCAAGCGCCCGGATTTGGTCGCGCACCTTGCCCGCATCTTCGTATTTTTGCGCGGCGGATAATTCACGCATTTCCTTTTTTAACTCGCGCGTAAGCCCCCTATTTCTTCCGGAAAGAATTGTTTTGATAGAGGAGATGTTTTGTCTATAATTTTGAATTTTAAATTTTGAATTTTGAATTTGGTTACAGCAGTAGCCGATGCATCTCCCAATTTTTGCATTTAAGCACGGCCATTTGTGCGGCTTCCGGCAAGTACAGTAGGGGAAAGCTCGGCGCAGTGTTTTAAGCACTGACCGCAAAACTCCTCCTTCGGTGAATGGGCCAATATAGTCGACTTTGTCCCAAACCGAGTTTAGGGCATGCCCTAAACTCGGTTTGGGACTTATGGGCTGATGCGTGATGAATATCTTCGGAAATTTTTCTTTAGAGAACCCGACGTAAAAATACTGCTTGTCGTCGCGCATCAGTACGTTGTATTTCGGCAGGTGTTTTTTGATAAGTTCCGCCTCTCGGATGAGTGCTTCTGTTTCCGAACCCAAGGTTTCCCAATCTAGTGTTTTGGACTCGCTGATTAAAGTTTTGACTTTGAGCGAAGTCTGATTTTCAGCAAAGTAAAAGCGCAGCCGCGCGCGCAGATTCGTTGCCTTCCCTATATATAGCGTTTTGCCACGATTGTCTTTAAAAAAATAAACCCCTGGCAATTGCGGTATTTTCCGATGAAGTAGTCTCAAAGCCATAGCTTTATCTTATGATCTTGATTTTGCTTGACAAGGGGTGTAAGATTACTCATTCATGCTAAAAAACGAGTCCTATATCCAAATCCGCGGAGCGAGGGTTCATAATTTAAAGAATGTTGATTTAGATATTCCTAAAAATAAGCTCGTGGTTATCACCGGCCTATCCGGTTCCGGCAAATCTTCTTTGGCTTTTGACACCATCTACGCAGAGGCCGAGAGGAGATTTGTTGAGTCGCTTTCTTCTTACGCAAGACAATTTTTGGGTGTCAAAGAAAAGCCGGATGTTGAAGCAATTTCAGGGCTTTCTCCGGCTATCGCTATTGACCAAAAAAGCGTTACAAAAAATCCGCGCTCAACGGTAGGGACTATTACGGAGATTTACGACTATCTCCGTATTTTATTTGCGCGGGCGGGGGAGCCGCATTGCCCCAACTGCGGCAAAAAAATCGGTAAACAAAGCGTTGATGAAATTTTAAAACATATTTTAAAATTAAAAAACGGATCGCAAATAAATATTTTGGCGCCGGTGGTCAGAGGCAAAAAAGGCGAGCATAAAAGCATTTTTGCGGAAATTAAGCGCGGAGGATTTCTGCGAGTCAGAATCGACGGAGATATAATGCGCGTGACGGAAGCCGAAGAAAAAACATTAATTCCAAAAAAGGCGCACAATATTGAAGTGGTGGTTGATCGGTTGGTGATTGATAAGGAACTTGATAGACCGAGGCTGCGCGAATCGCTTGAGACGGCGCTGAAAATTGGGAAAGGGCTTGTTTTGATAAATGACATTTTATTTTCAGAGCATTTTGCCTGCCCAGATTGCGGTGTTTCTCTTCCGGAAATTGAGCCGCGGCTTTTTTCTTTTAATTCTCCATACGGCGCGTGTTTACATTGTACGGGTCTAGGCAGCACTCTTGAGATAGAGCCGGAATTGGTTATTCCCAATAAAAACTTAACTTTAGCGGAGGGAGCTATCAGGGCATGGGCACCAGCCTCGACTAGATCAAATTTAGGCGAGACGGCATCTCATAAAGTCGGGAGGCAATCATGGTACTGGTGGATTTTGTCGGATTTGGCGGAGATGCACAAATTTTCGCTGAACACGGCTTATTCTAAATTACCGGAGAAAGTAAAGAAAATAATTTTATATGGCGATAGCAATAAATTTGAAGGCGTTGTTGAAAATCTAAAACGCCGATGGAAAGAAACCGAATCCGAATGGACGCGGGAGGAGATTGAAAAATATATGCGCGTGGAGGCCTGCCCCGTATGCAAGGGGAAACGGCTTAAACCCGAGGCGCTGGCCGTAACTTTTTTTGACAAAAATATTTCTGAAATTTCCTCGCTTACAATTTTTGATGCCAGAGATTTTTTCAAGCCAAAAATTGACGGAGCCGCCGCGCTTAAGTCATTGCTTAAAGAAATTTTGCGCAGATTGGAATTTCTGCTGGAGGTCGGTTTGGATTATCTGACCATAGACCGCGAATCCACTACGTTGGCTGGAGGCGAAGCGCAGAGGGTGCGGCTGGCGACGCAAATCGGCTCCTCCCTTACCGGAGTTATCTATGTTTTAGACGAGCCGTCAATCGGGCTTCATTCCCGCGACCACGCGCGGCTGATTAAAACGCTAAAAGATTTGCGGGATTTGGGGAACACGGTTTTGGTTGTGGAACACGATGCCGAGACGATGCGAGAGGCGGATTGGATAATTGATTTGGGTCCGGGCGCGGGCAAGCATGGCGGGAAAGTGATTTTTGAAGGCGAACACCGTGAGTTGTTGAAAGCTAAAACTTTGACCGGTGAGTATTTGAGCGGGAAGAGGGAGGTGAAAGCGCTTGCGCCCTCCTCGAAGTCCGACTTCAAATCCCCAAAGAAGTCGGACTTCTTCCCGGGCGCAGCGACTCTAATTATCAAAAACGCTTCCGAGCACAATCTTAAAAACATTGACGTAAAAATTCCGCTTGGGAAATTCGTCGTTGTCTCCGGCGTCTCGGGCTCCGGAAAATCATCACTCATATCAGACATTTTGGCGAAAGCGCTTTTAAAATATTTTTACGGCGCAAAAGAAGAGCCCGGCAAGCACAAAAAAATAGAAGGACTGGAAAATATTGATAAGGCTGTTTTGGTAGATCAGTCTCCGATCGGGCGCACTCCGCGCTCCAACCCCGCGACTTACACGGGCGTGTTTTCATTTATGCGCGAAATCTATGCGCGCACGGTTGAAGCGCGCGCGAGGGGATACAAACCCGGCCGCTTCAGCTTTAACGTCAAAGGCGGCAGGTGCGAGGTTTGCGAAGGGCAAGGGGTCAAAAAAATTGAGATGTATTTTTTGCCGGATATTTACGTTGAGTGCGAGGAATGCCACGGCAAGCGGTATAATAAAGAGGCGCTTGAGATTTTATACCAAAATAAAAACATCGCCGATGTTTTAGATTTTTCAGTTGAGGAAGCGCATCAATTTTTCAAAGACATTCCGCAAATTGACCAGCGCTTAAAAACTTTGGTGGATGTTGGTTTGGGGTATATGAAGCTCGGCCAGCCGGCGACGACGCTTTCGGGTGGCGAGGCGCAGAGAGTGAAACTGGCTTTTGAGCTTTCCAAAAAAGCAACCGGACGCACGCTTTATATTTTGGACGAGCCGACGACCGGCCTCCATTTTGACGATATACAAAAACTTTTAAACATTCTCCACGCGCTTGTGGACAAAGGAAACAGCGTTTTGGTTGTTGAACATAATTTAGATGTCTTAAAAAACGCCGATTGGATTATTGATCTCGGCCCCGAAGGCGGCGATGGTGGCGGGCAAATCATCGCCGAAGGCACGCCAAAAGAGATTGCGGTTCACAAAAAATCTTACACCGGCCAGTGGTTAAAACAGTCTATTTAGCGGTTTTTTGGTAATTCCCCAATTTGCAGTTTGCTTGCTATAGCGCTCAGGTTGCAAATTTGTTTTGTTGGGATTATTATTAAGTTTATGGCAAGAAAACCGAGATATTCAGAACCCAGACTTGGGCCAATTGCTCAAAAGATTTTGGTTTTGCTCTTTGGTGGCTTAGCTTTGGGTTTGACTGCTTCTCCGGACAGATATTTTCGCATAATCAGGACTATCAAAAAAGATTTTGAAAAAATAAACCGTTATGCGCTACACCGCACGATAAGAAATCTTTATCGTTCTAAGTTGGTTAATGTTAAAGAAAACGCTGATGACACAGTCACCTTGGTTTTAACTGACAAGGGGAGGACGAAAGCTCTGACTTATAACACAGAAAATATTAAAGTGCCGGAGATGAAGCGGTGGGATAAGCAGTGGCGGGTTGTGATGTTTGATATTCCGGAGCGTCACAAAAAATCTCGCGATGCTTTAAGCGGGACCCTCAAAAAAGCCGGTTTTTATAAGTTTCAGAAAAGCGTTTTTGTGCATCCATTTGAGTGTAAGAACGAAGTTGATTTTGTGGTTGAATTTTTTAATTTGCGGCTGTACGTGCGCTATATGGTAGCAAATCATGTTGATAACGTATTAGATATTAAACAACACTTTAATTTATAGTTTTGCTATAATTTGCAGTTTCATTGCTATAGCGCTCAAGTTGCAAATTGGTTTTTTGCTATTTGTTTTAAGGTTGCTACTCATTTGCTACTATAAAATCATATGAAAAAATTAAAACTAGCTTTTGCGGGTCTGATTTATTTCGGCCTTATTTCCGGCGCTTTTATAGCTATGCCTTCCATAGCCAGCGCGGCTCTTACAGAGAGCCAAATTCAGGCGATTTTGAGCCTACTCCAATCGTTCGGAGCCGACCAGACTGTCGTCGGCAATGTTAATAGTTCTCTCCGCGGATTGCCGACAACTGGTGGCGGAGGCGGAACAATCGCATTTTGCCCTAATTTTACATACAATCTTTATCTCGGGCTTAATGATTCTGAAACCGAGGCGCAGGTTTCTCAATTGCAGAAGTTTTTAGCGCAGGATTCATCGGTTTATCCGGAAGGGACAATCACAGGTTTTTACGGACCTCTGACCGAGCAAGCGGTCAAACGTTGGCAAGCCCAACAGGGAGTAGTTTCTTCCGGCTCTCCGGACACTACCGGCTACGGTGTAGTTGGTTCTCGGACAAGAGAAAAAATAAGAGCGAATTGCGGTTTTCCAACTCCGGTTCCTCCAACCCCAATTCCTCCTCGCTCTTCAAATCTCTCGCCTGTTATCAGTGGAGTTTCCGGTCCGACAACTCTTAATACCGGCCAATCCGGAACTTGGACCGTAACCGCCAGAGATCCCGAAAATAGTCCGCTGTCTTATTCGGTAATTTGGGGAGATGAGAGCGAATTTGCCGCCCCTTCCTCTTTGCGAGCGCCGTCCCCAACCGAACCGGTTAAACAAACCGCCACTTTCACGCATACTTATTACAAATCCGGCGTTTATACCCCTGTTTTCTACGTTACCGACATCCAAGGCCTCTCCGCAAAAACCAGCATCAGCGTTAATGTTGGCAGCACTGTTGTTACCCAAGGTTCGCTCTATCTTTCGCCAAGCAGCTTGAGCGTTGCGGTTGGAAGTGGCGCGGGAATTCAGGCGTTGTATCAGCCGCCGATGCCTCCTTGTCTTGCTGGAGCTTACTGCGCCCGAGTTATGCCGGCGTCGTATCCGGTCTCGGCAAAATGGGTTTCAAGCAATTCTGCAATTGCATCAGTCGGCTACAAGGATATTACTACTGCGGTGGTCAGCGGTATTTCAGTTGGTACCGCAGAAATTAAAGCGGTTTACACAGAATCATCCGGCAATGTTCTTTCCGCAACCGCGAAAGTTAATGTGACTTCTACTCCCCAACCATCCATCACCGTTCTTTCTCCGAATGGGGGAGAGAGTTGGCCGCAGGGCAGTCTTCAGACTATTCGCTGGTCAGCGCCATCGTCATCGTCCTACGTTTCTATTTCTCTGATTGGATATTCCAAACCTTGTACGACGGAGCCCTGCCCGCTTTATGCAGTTCAAAGCTTTACTTTAGGAAAGGTTTTGGCAAGCGGAGGATATTTTAACTGGACTGTCGGGAAAGACATTAACGGCTACGCAATTTCCAGCGGACAATATCTTTTGCAGATTACTGACACGACCACAAATGCTTCAGACCAAAGCAACGCGCCGTTTAGTATTACATCTCAAACCCAGCCGTCAGTAAAAATAACATATCCTCTAGCCGATTCAACTTTAACCAATAAGAGCGTCGCTGTTAGCGGGACGTGCTCAAACTATTCTGGTGCGGTGGATGTGTTTTATTACAGTGATAAAAAAGAAGAAACATTTGTACAATGCATTTCTGGCTATTGGTCAACGAATATTTCCGTAAACAGTAATGCTGGCTCCGGAAGTTTTGATTTATATGCCCAGTTGTATCCCAACAACACTTCAGTACAAGACATAATAAAACTTTATTTCAACTGGCTCAGCGCCCCCTCCATCACCGTTCTTTCTCCGAATGGGGGAGAGAGCTGGACCATGAATTCTTCTCAAACTATAAAATGGGTTAGCCACGGCACCCATGTCACTATCAGCTTAGTATCTTTGGATAAAACTAAAGAAGTGTATGGACTTTTAGGCAGTATCCCCAACGATGGTAGCGAAACTATGTGGCTGCCGTCTGATCTTCCGCTCGGACAGTATTATCTTCGGGTCAGATGCGTCGGAAGCTGCACCGCGAGTACCCAGCAATTTGACGACAGTGACGCGCCGTTCAGTATTGTTGCCCCGAGTCCAGATTTAGTTGTTACCTCATTTAGCGTGCCAACCGGAACACTTGGACAGACCGTGAACGCTTCCGCGACCATCTTAAATCAAGGTTCGGCCAGCACAGGTAGCGGGTTCAGAATAGAGATTGATTACAGCTATCCTCCTGATCTGCCATGGAATTGCTCCTACGCGTCGCAGGGCTCTGCCAACACAGACGCTCTTGCCGCAGGAGCTTCCCGCACGGTTTCAATTCCGGTTACATTGCCTACCACTAGAACCGGCTCATTTGATGCGGTAGTTATGGCGGATTCCGACTGTGCTATCAGCGAGTCCAATGAAGACAATAATTTCCGCTCCGTGCCTTACACGGTTTCAAGCATTCCAACCACTGCTTTATACGCCAATGTTTTTGAAGCCGCAAAGCCGCTGTGGTGGCCGACCAGTTTTTAGAGCGGCAAAAATCATCTTTCTTTTATTGAAACCTTGACGTGGTAGGGGGCGTTTTGATAACATACCTATTAGCACTCGGAGGTCAGGAGTGCCAACCTCGCTAAGCGAGGAATTTCAAATTATTAATTATCAATTTTCAATTGCTATGAATATTAAACCACTAGGCGATAGGGTTTTGATTGAGTCGCTTTCCGACGAGGAAAAGGCCAAGCAGTCAAAGGGCGGGATTTTGATACCGGACACCGCGGACAAGGAAAAACCCCAAGAAGGGAAAGTGTTGGCGGTTGGAGAAGGCCGGAGGTTAGAAAATGGAAGTCTGACCCCACTTTCGGTTAAGGCGGGCGATAAGGTTTTATTTTCCAAATACGGGCCGACGGAAATTAAAATAGACGATAAAGAATACTTAATAGCCAAAGAAGAAGATATCTTAGCCATAATACTATGAGCGCAAAACAAATTTTATTTAACGAGTCAGCCCGCGAGGCGATGAAGAAAGGCATAGACAAATTGGCCGAGGCTGTGCGCATGACCTTGGGCCCCAGAGGCCGCGCCGCGGTTATTGAAAAAAGCTACGGCGCCCCGCAAGTGACTTTTGACGGTGTGACGGTAGCCAAAGAAATTGAGCTTCAGGATAAATACGAAAATTTAGGAGCAGAATTCATAAAACAGGCCGCCGACAAAACCAACGACAAAGTGGGCGACGGAACTTCAACCGCCGTTGTTTTGGCGCACGCCATGATTGAAGAAGGCGAGCGCGCCATAAAAGAAAAGGGATTCAACGTCATCCAGCTCGCCGAGGAGCTGAGAAAAGGAAGCGAGGCGGTGCTCAAAGCTTTGGAAGCCCAAAAAGAGGAAATCAACGACAATAAAAAAATTCAGGAAGTGGCCACACTTTCCGCCAAAGATCCGGAGATCGGAAAACTTATTTCCGAAGTAATGTCCAAGGTGGGCAGGGAAGGCGTTGTAACGATTGAAGATTCTAACACTATCGGCAACGCCTACGATTTGGTTGAGGGCATGCAGTTTGACAGGGGCTACATTTCTCCCTACATGATTTCCGACCAGGAAAAAATGGAGGCGGTTCTGGAAGACCCTTATATTTTGGTGACGGATAAAAAAATCTCGGCGATTTCCGATTTTATAAAGCTTTTGGAGGAAGTCGTGCAAACCGGTAAAAAAGAGCTGGTAATTATAGCCGATGAAATTGAAGGCGAGGCCTTGGCGACATTGGTGGTCAATAAAATCCGCGGGGTGTTTAATGTTTTGGCGGTAAAAGCACCGGGTTTCGGAGACCGCAGAAAAGAAATGCTTCAAGATATCGCTTTGGTTGCGGGAGCGAATTTTATTTCGGAAGACCTCGGCAAAAAATTGGAAAATGTCCATGTGGCGGATCTGGGGCGGGCGCACCGCGTTATTGCGGATAAAGACAACACCACGATTGTGGGCGGAAAAGGCGCAAAAAAAACTATTGAAGAAAGAATCGCTCAAATCAAAGCTCAGATTCAAAAAACAGATTCGGAATATGAAAAGAAAAATTTAAAAGAAAGAGTCGGAAAACTTTCGGGCGGAGTCGCCGTGATTAAAGTCGGCGCTCCGACCGAGGCCGCGCAGAAAGAATTGAAACAGCGGGTTGAAGACGCCGTTTCAGCAACCCGCGCCGCTATGGAGGAGGGAATTGTCCCGGGCGGAGGAATTGCTCTATTTAACGTGAATATTGACCTGTCTGCCGACAATGCAGGACTTGGCTCACAAAAAGAATCGGTTTCTTCGGTTGTAAAATCTGCTTGGGAAATTTTAAGCCGCGCGCTGGAAGCGCCAATTTCCGCCATTGCTCAAAATAGCGGAGAAAATGCCGGAAAAATAATCAGCGACCTTAAGACTCAAAAGAGCAATAAGAATACTTGGCTTGGCTTCAACGCCGTCACAAACAAAATCGGCGACTTAAAAGAAGCCGGAATCATTGACCCATTGAAAGTTACAAAAACCGCGTTTATAAACGCCATCTCGGTTGCAGCGAATTATTTAACAATCGGCGCGGCTATCACAGAAATTCCGGAGAAAAATCCTTCAACAGGTTCAGGACCAGCAGGCGGAGGCATGGGCGGCGGGCACATGGACTATTAATCCAATCCAGAGTAAAATAAATTTAAATGAGCATTTTCTATGTTATTTTAGGAATAATAGTTTTGGTCATCCTTTGGGTTATTTGGGCTTATAATCGGCTGGTTACTTTGGGTTACCGCGCAAAAGAGGCGCTTTCTGATATAGACGTGCAATTGAAACGCCGGTACGATCTTATCCCCAACGTGGTTGAGACGGTGAAGGGATATATGCAGCATGAACGCGGAGTTTTTGAAAAGGTGACGGAGGCGCGCGCAAAAGCGATTTCCGGAAGCGGCTCGCTTGACGAAAAAGCCCAAGCAGAGAACGCGCTGTCTTTAAATTTAAAAACTCTTTTCGCGGTGGCGGAAAATTATCCGGAGCTCAAAGCGAACGCTAACTTTTTGGATTTGCAGAGGGAGCTCGCGGACACCGAAAACAAAATCCAGGCCGCCCGCCGGTTTTATAACAGCAATGTTATGGAGCTTAATGCTCGTGTAGATACTTTCCCCACCAATTTAGTAGCCTCGTCTTTAGGATTTTCTAAAATGGAATTTTTTGGCGTGGACTCGCAAGTGGAGAAGGAACCAGTAAAAGTAAAATTTTAAATGATTTGGCGATTCGTAAGATTTTTGACGCTGTTTAATGTCCTCCTGATTTTGGGAGTGATTGTTTTTTTGCATTACGGAATCGCGCAAATCAACCTTGCGGACGCTACCAATATTTCAACGTGGCTGGAAATGGTGAATTGGTCGATGGGGTTTATATTATTTTTATTTTATCTGCTTTTGGCGTCGCTGACGGTCATTTTTTTCGTTTATCTAAGGCGAAGTAGGGAGTAAAGTATATGTTTCTTTTTTCAGTAAGCTCATTCATTGATTTATTAAACTCTTTTATTTGTTTTTTGATTTATCGCCGGCTTTGGAATGCCTATCGCCGCGCCGCTAACGACTTGGTTAGGAATTTTTACTTTTTCTATCTCTTTTTCGCTATCTTTTTCTTCTTTCTGGGTCTGCCATTTTTCGTTCCGTCCATGCCGGGGCTTATTCAACTCTCTTTCGTAGTGGCGCATCTTTTCCTATATCTGGCGATCGCTGTTTTTATTTATCTTTTTTTTAAACTTGTTGGTTGGAAGAGCAATGCCTTTTCATCCGCTGTGCTCGTGGCCATAACTGGATTTTTGGTTTTTATCTTTAGCTTTTTTGAAGGTGGCGTGGCCCGTCTTTGGATGCTGTCTCCCCAAGCACCAAACATTATAAGCTGGTCGCATGGCGGAAGCGATTGGGTCAGACTTTTAATCGGCCTTGGCGGAGCGGTTCTTGCGTTGGGCTGGACGATTTTTTTTATTTTCTTCAGCACCAATTATGTTCAAAATCCTGCTTTAGCAGCGAAAGGTAAATTTTTAGGTTTGGGAGTTTTTATGTTGGGCCTGGCGGCGGTTTTGGCTTTTGTGTTGAGTGTTTTTAATTTTTACAATTTCTGGATTGTGTTTCTAGCCGAGCTTGTGACCATCTTCGGGCTTTTAGTAATTTACCGCGCTATTGCTTTACACAAATGAGCACCATCTATACTTATCGCGACGCTAATATCCGAAAAACCTGGGCGCTCTTCTCCGTGTTTTTGATTGTGGTCATCGGTCTCGGCTGGATTTTCTCACAAATCTACGGAAGCCCTGGCATTTTATTTTTCGCCGCGTTTTTCAGTATTTTTATGAGTTTTATTTCCTATTGGTATTCCGATAAAATTGTTTTGGCGATGACTGGCGCGAGAGCAATTCAAAAAAAAGACGCGCCCGAGCTTTATAATATCGTGGAAAATCTTACAATCGCGGCGGGTCTTCCTATGCCCAGAATTTTTCTGGTGGCCGACCGCGCTCCCAATGCTTTCGCAACAGGCAGAGACCCAGAGCATGCGGTTATTGCCGTAACTTCTGGCATTTTAGAAATTTTAGATAGAACCGAATTGGAAGGCGTTTTGGCGCACGAGCTGTCGCACATCGGAAACCGCGATATGCTGCTTTCAACCGTTGCAGTAGTTTTGGCTGGGTTCATGTCCTTGCTCGCAGATTTTTTTATGCGAAGTATGCTGTGGGGAAGAGGCCGAGACGACAATAGAGAAGGCGGGGGATTTTTTATTTTAATCGGTATCGCGCTTTCAATTTTGGCGCCGATCGCCACAACTTTAATACAGCTCGCCATTTCCAGGAAGCGAGAATTTTTGGCGGACGCTTCTGGCGCCTTACTTACCAGATATCCCGAAGGGTTGGCCAGCGCGTTGGAAAAAATTTCAAAAGTTTCGGTTCCAGTTTCCCGCGCCACTCCGACAACGGCGCATCTCTGGTTCGCTGACCCGCTGAAAAAGAAAACGGCGCGGCTTTTTATGACCCACCCTCCTGTCGCGGAACGCATCAAAGCATTGCGCGAAATGAATTTATAGGTAAAATGAGAAAAGTTTAGGGAAGGGTGGCTGAGTGGTCTAAGGCACTCGCTTGGAGAGCGAGCATCCCGGAAACGGGATCGCGAGTTCGAATCTCGCCCCTTCCGAAAATGAAAACAAAAGAAGGATTATGGAAATTAAGCCCGAGCGGGTTGTACGGGTACACCGAGTGCCGGAGCTGTTTTTGGGTGGACAATCATTACAAAAGGGCGCCGATGTTGCCGCTGCTTTTAAATTCGGCGATGGACAGCATTCTAAAAGCCCGCTACGACAAATATCGCGCGGAGGGCGCGTTTCCGCCCGAGGCGAAGGAGCTTCTAAAAGAGGGCATCAAGCCGTTTGAAGATATTGCTATGCTTAATGAGTTGCGGGTAAAACCGGGGGCGCTCAAAGTAGTTGATGAGGACGCTGGCTATGAGCTCGCGGGCAAAATTGACGACGTGTTGGTTGAAACCGACGGCCGTTTGATACCAGCGGATTATAAATCTTCCGGCAACGCGCCCAAAGAAGACAAGCAAAAATATTACCGCGACCAATTGGCGGCCTACGGATTTATGTTTAAAAAACACGGGCGTGAAGTTTCGGACAGAGCCTATCTTCTGCATTATTTCGTGAAAGACAAAAGCAATCCGTCAATTGAAGTGAAGTTTGTGAGCCACGTGGACCTTGTGAAAATTAATTTAAACGAGCTTGAACAAAAACTCGCGGAGATGGTGAAGCTTTTAAACAAACCATACCCCGGGCATAATGAGGACTGCGAAAAATGTTCGTATCACAACGGCCGCGGCGAGATATTTGATATTACATAACAAAAGAGTTATTTTAGTAGCATGACAACAAAAAATATTGTGGTTTGGGTTGTCGTGGTGGCGGTTGTAATTGCCGGCGGGGCTTGGTTTTTGATAAAAACCAATAGCGGGCCCTCCAAGTACGACGACTTTGCCAAATGCCTGAAAGACAATGGAGCGGTTTTTTATGGAGCCTTTTGGTGCCCGCACTGCCAGAACCAAAAAAAGATGTTCGGAAGTTCGGAAAAATTTTTGCCGTATGTTGAATGTTCAACGGCGGACGGCCGGAGCCAGTTGCCTGTATGCAACGAAAAGCAAGTAACCGGCTACCCGACCTGGGAATTTACAGACGGGAGCAGAGAAAGCGGGGAAGTGCCATTGGAAACATTGTCTAAAAAAACAGGCTGCCCACTGCCCAAATAACATGCTTTTGGAATACGTAAATAAAATCTCCGCGATTTTAACGCTTCTCTCCCAAGTTTTTTTGGCGGGAGCGGTGATTTTGCTGTTTTTCCCGAAAACCAGGAATTATATTTTAATTTTTTTCGGCCGACACGGAATGCTGTTGGCGTTTTTGGTGGCCGTTGCCTCGCTAGTCTTGAGCCTCTTTTATTCTGACTATATCGGATACGAGCCTTGCAAGCTTTGCTGGTATCAAAGAATTTTTATTTACCCCCAAGTGATTATTTTGGGAATGGCGCTTTATAGAAAAGATTACAAGATTATTAATTACGCTTTGGCTTTGCTTTTTGTCGGAACCGTTATTTCGCTCTACCATAATTATCTTTCTCTGGGGGGCTCGCCGTTTTTTAACTGCGATGCTTTCAGTCTGGGCGCCTCCTGCACCAAGCTCTATGTCTTTGAGCTGAACTATATAACTATTCCAATTATGTCTCTCACTTCATTTTTGCTGATGTTTTTTTTCTTAAAAGTCCAAAAATTATATAACAAATGATTTTAAAATTCGCGCTGGCCATATTTTTGGCGCTGGCGCCTTTTAGCGCATACGCAAAAACGGTCGCGCCACCTCTGGAAATATCAGGTTGGATTCCTTATTGGCGGACGGCCACGGGTACGGCTGACGCTTTGGCGCACATCGATTCTTTCAAAGAAATAAATCCATTCGGCTACACGGTCAAAAACGACGGGACGCTTTTTGATGCTATGAAAATAGGTGAAGAGCCGTGGACGACGCTTATCGCCGAAGCAAAAAAGCGCAAGATACGCGTTGTTCCCACAGTGATGTGGAGCAACACCGAAGCGATTCACCGCATTCTTTCAAACCAAAAAACGCGTATCGCTCTTGAAGACAGTATTGCGGCGTTGGTTAAAGAAAAAGGATTTGACGGCATTGACATAGATTTTGAAGGCAAAAAAGCGGAAACGAAAAATTATTTTTCAACATTTCTCAAAGGCCTCTACCAGCGCATGGGGAAAAAGTGGGTGATGTGCACCATCGAGGCGCGCACACCGCTTGATTCCCGTTATGACACTATTCCGAAAGATATCCGGTACGCCAATGATTTTATCGCGATTAACAACTATTGCGACCGCGTGAGGCTGATGACTTACGACCAGGGCACAATAGATTTGAGATTGAATGAATCGGCTTTGGGTCCCTATATTCCGATTGCCGACACGAAATGGGTTGAAAAGGTAGTGAATCTTACCGCAAAAAATATTTCAAAAAAGAAACTGGTCATAGGTGTGGCAACCTACGGCTACGAATTTGATGTCAAGCCGCTTGCTGAAGGTTTTAGGTATAATTTAATCTCGGCGTTTAATCAAAAATACGCTTTGGATTTAGCCAAAGATTTGGGGGTTTTCCCCAAGAGAAACATAGCCGGGGAGTTAAGCTTTATGTACATATCCACAACAACGGAATCTTCACCGCTTAAATTGCTTTGGTGGAGCGATGCCAATGCCATAAAAGATAAAATTAATCTCGCCAAGAAACTCGGAGTGCGCGGAATCGCGATATTCAAAATTGACGGCGGGGAAGACCCGGCTATGTGGAATATTTTAAAATAATATAACCTTATTAAACCTTACTAAACATTTAAAAACTTTTGTATAAAAATGAAAAAAATAAGCCCATGTCGGCTTATTTTTTAATTGTTGGTATTTTGTTGATAATTATGTGCATAACTTGTTAAAAAATAGGGTATTTTTAAGCTATAATAAAACCATGAACTTTAGCGCGCAAAATGAAATTTTATATAAATAAAATAAATATTTTTTTGGAAAGTAACGCTAAACTAATAAGCGCCGCTATAATCATTTTATTTATTTTTTCGGGCATAGATTTGAAGGCGGCTTCAGGAACTCCAGCTATAATAAGTTATCAGGGCCGGCTAGCTGATTCCGGCGGAAATCTTTTGCCGACGAGCGGCTCCAGTGCGACTTACTATTTTAAATTTTCAATTTGGGATAATACCACTGTTGATTCGGGAAGCAAGTTGTGGCCTTTGACTGTTCCAGCTACGACTACGGCTACTGTTCGGCAGGGAGTTTTTAACGTCAATATCGGAGATGTCGCCAACGGATACCCGGATCTTTTAAATTTTGATTTTAATACCTCAAGCGATGTTTATTTGCAGGTGGAGGTTTCTTCCGATAATGATTCTTCGCAGACGCTTTCTCCGCGGCAGAGAATTGCCGCTTCCGCTTTTTCACGATTAGCTTCGGCTGTTTCCGGTAGCACAACGCCGTCTTCTTTCGGCACAACAACTCCGATTGGAAATTCCGTTGTGACTATTGAGGCCACTTCAACAAACGCGTTTTTGCTTTCTTTGCGCGCGGCGCTTAACCAAGTAGCGAATCTTTTTCAAGTTCAGGATTCCAGCGGAACAAATTTATTTTTCGCGAATAATATCGGGGGATTGTTTGCTTCTTCCACTTTTCAAGTTACCGGCGCTACAACGCTTTATGGAAATTTAGGAATTGCCACAACCACTCCATCGCAAATTTTTTCTGTGCAAGGCAACGGATTATTTTCCGGAGATTTATCTTTAGCGAATTTTACGGCAAGCGGCACAACGCGCTTTAACGGAGTTGCTTACTCTTGGCCCTCATCTGTTACCAATGGAAATTTTTTACAAACAGATAGTTCTGGCAATCTGACTTGGGCTTCGGCTTCTAGTGGCGGAACCGATGGTAATTGGAGTTTTATATCAACTGACGGCGGCTATATTCGGCTGGCGACCACAACTAATTTGGTTGGCATTGGCACAACCACTCCTTACGCCAAACTTTCAATCGGCCAGACAAGCGGGACCGGTGTAGCCACAACCACTCTAGCTCTTCAGCCAGTTTCAGGGCAACTTGCTAATATAATTGATATTTATAACACTGCTGGCAACCTTAATTCTGTCTTCACGTCCGCAAATTTTTTGGGTATTTCCACTACTTCTCCCGCAACTAATTTAAGCGTCCAAGGCAATGCCCTGATTTCAGGATTACTGACCACAGGAAATCTAACAGCAACAAATACTGTTACTTTCAACACCGCACTTTCTGTCTCAAGTGGAGGCACCGGACTCGCATCCTACACAGCGGGAGATATTCTCTACGCTTCGGGAGTGGCTAAACTTTCAACAGTAGCTTCCTCCACCGACGGATTCATTCTTTCCCTGACCAACGGCAAACCGATCTGGGCTGCCACCACGACTTTCAGCTCTCCTCTTTCATACGCTGATGGAGCAGTCTCCTGCGCCAACTGTCTGAACACCGCCACAGCCAACGGGCCGTTGGCCATAACCAGTTCCAACTCTTCCTACATCTTCAACGCAAGTTCTTCTCCTTTCTTTGGGACATTATTCGCGACAAGCACCGTGACACTCTCCGGAGGGCGGACGGATTATACAAAACTTCTTCCACTTCCACGATTCCCAACCTTGCCATCAACGCTTTCTCCATAGCCACTTCCACTTCCAACATTCCGGTTCTCTCAATCTCAACCTCTCCATCTCCCTTCGGCCTTCTTGGAGTCGGCACAACATCACCTTCCCAGCTTCTTTCAGTGGGAGGTTCGGCATTCATAGGAGCGACTTCAACCGGAAGCATTTCCGGAGGCTTGGGAGTTGGACAGGCCACGACCACGTCTGGAGCCATTGAAGCTTCCGGCCTAATTCTTTCCCGAACCGCTTTCGCCAACACCGGTTCAGCCACCTCCACTTTCTCCGGAGGCATTCAAGTGCTGGGAACGGGGAATGTCTGTCTGCCTAACGGAACCTGCATAGGAGCAGCAAGCGGCTCTGGCATCACCTCCCTCAACGGACTTACGGATACTTCCCAGACTTTCTCCACCAACGGCCCATTGGACATCGTCTCTACCGCCGGGGGCACGGTACACACCTTCAACGCTTCTTCTTCTCCTTTCTTTGGGACATTGTTCGCCAGCAGCACCGTCAGATTCAGTAACCTCGGAGCCGGAGCAGTGAGCGCGAATTCACTCGGAGTCCTTTCTAGCGGAACTCTCACCGCAGCCAACGGCGGCACCGGCCTCGCATCCTACACCGCCGGAGATATTCTCTACGCTTCGGGAGTGGCTAAACTTTCAACAGTAGCTTCCTCCACCGACGGATTCATTCTTTCCCTGACCAACGGCAAACCTATCTGGGCTGCCACCACAACTTTCAGCTCTCCTCTTTCATACGCTGATGGAGCAGTCTCCTGCACCAACTGTCTGAACACCGCCACAGCCAACGGGCCGTTGGCGATCACGTCTTCCAACTCTTCCTACATCTTCAACGCAAGTTCTTCTCCTTTGGCTTTCTTAACGCCACTTCCTCTACTAATAGCTGGTTTATGGGCAAAGTCGGCATTGGAACGACGAGTCCAGCTCAAAATCTTTCAGTACAAGGCAATGGATTAATTTCCGGAGATTTAACTTTGGCGAATTTGACTGCCACAGGCACAGTGAATGTTGGCACGACAACGCGTACGGCCGCGCTTAATTTGGACGGCTCAACTTCGGCGAACAACGGTGTCGCGTCGCTTTATGGGCTTGCGGCTCTTTCCCATGGTTCCGGCGCTGCGTTTGCAAGCAGGTTCACGACAACTGTCGCGAACTCCGCAGTGGCAACCAGCGAAGGATTATTATTCAGAATGATTGATAACACTTCCGGTTTTGGGAACAATCAATTAGTCAGAGCAATAGAAGTGCAAGCAAACCGCGGCGTAAACACGGAAGGCGTGAACACGGGCATTCTTGCATTCGGCAAAACCTTCGGATTGCAGGGTGTTACAACGGGCAGCGCGGCTGGCAATTTGATTCCTGCCGGAGTTTACGCTGAAAACCAAGGGACTTCCACTGGCGTTGCTCTCAAAGCTTACACTTCAACTTCAACAACGGCAGATTTGGTATCTTTTTACCAAGAGGGAACGCAGACGTTTAGCGGCACCGGACTCAATATGCAATTAGGCATGGGCAGCAGTTTCTTCGCTGGCAACTTCCTTAAATTTGCCAGCGGGACTTCCGTCACAGTGCTCATGACTAATACTGGTTCCACGACTTTGGGCAACGGCGTTTATCAGGCGGGGCTCGCAATACCATTCGGAGGGCTTTGCGTGGATTCGGACGGCACCTGTAACGCTTCTACTACCGGCAGAATTAGTTCGGTAACTTCCACGCTCGGCAATTCCGACCTCGCTGAAAATTATTTCTCGGATGAAACTTTGGAGCCTGGCGATACGGTAAAAATAAAACCAAGTGTTGACGGCCAGCACGCTTCGATTGGAAAAGCGCAATCGGCAGGAGACCCAGCGCTCATTGGTATAGTATCATCCGCGCCCGGAGTAATTTTAGGCTCGCGCTACGAAGAAGACGCGGCGAATTCCACTTCGTCTTTTAGAGTATACCCGATTGCTCTCTCTGGCAGGGTGCCAGTGAAAATTTCGCTGGAAAACGGGCCGGTTCATCAGGGAGATAATTTAACTTCCGCTTCCGAAAAAGGCTTTGCAATGAAAGCGCGACCGGGAGATCCAATAGTCGGCTACGCGCTGGAAGATTGGGGCGGCCCCGACGCTTCGGTCGGGGTGGCAGGCGATTCGCTTTTGGTGCAAACTGAAATTAAACAAAAAATAAATCTCCGCCAGTTGACGGACGCCAGCGTAAGCGATTCTGCAAGTGCGGATAATTATAAAGACCACGGCGGGGGAGTGGATGCTATAGATGAAGAAGGAGTGGCGAAGCAGAATGAGAAAACCCCGCCTTCCGGGAAAACATCCGATGTTTTAACTTCTTCAACATCGGATGTTGAGGAGGGAGGCGGGCAAACACATTCATCAATTCCGCGCATCCTTGCTTTTGTCCAGCGTTCCCACTCCAAGCTGGATATAACCGGTTATGATTATTTCGCGGCCTCCGAAAATAAGCCATTGTGGTCAATTGATCAAGCAACAGGCGAACTTAAAAAAGGATTTTTCATGGATATGAAAGAGGCGGATATCGTAAACGCGCGCTCATTACTCTCCTCCAATGGAAACTGGTCAATTGATGAAAACGGGAAACTTACCGTGAAAGAGATACAGACCGACAAACTTTGCATCGGACAAACTTGTGTTACGGAGAATGAGCTGAAAGCGCTTTTGGAAAAAAGAGGCATTGCGCCTGCGCCATCCGAAACGGGCGGGAAAACTTCTAGTGTTTCCGCCGAAGGCGGATCCGCCTCTGGCGGAGAGGAGCCCGTTCCGGACACAACTCCGCCAACCATCGCTATCAATGGAAACAATCCAGCGGAGATTGATGTCGGGGTAAACTGGGCTGATCCGGGAATCGCGATTACGGATAATGTTAGCCAAAATTTAGGATACACCGCGTCGGTTGACGGCCCGCCTGGCGGCGAGGCAAGCGGGCCGGAATTTCCGCAGGGCGACGGGCTTCAAATAGATACCTCCCAGCCCGGCACGCATACTATTATATACACGGCTACTGACCAAGCTGGAAATAAAGGCACGGCAACGAGAATAGTAAAAGTAATCAATCCAAATGAAACATTAACGGCTTCATCCACAACGCTATGAATCATAAATTAATAAAAATTATTGTTTTCACTTTGATACTGGCTTTTTATGGCTCGCTTTTGACGCACAAAATAGAATTGCCTGTTTGGGAAGACCTGGGACGCCACATCAAAAACGGCGAGATGATTTTACATGGGAATTTCGATGTGCTTTATTCCAATGTTTATTCTTACACCGAGCCGGGCCATCCTTTTATTAATCACCATTGGCTCTCGGGCGTAGTTTTTTATTTACTGCATCAGGCGATTGGATGGGATGGTCTTGTAATTTTTAAAATCATTGTGTTTTTGTCCTCTTTTGGTTTGCTCTTTATAACCGCAACCAAAAAAGCGGACTTTTGGCTCGTGGCGTTTTTTTCTTTGCCGACCATATTTATTTTAGGGGAGAGAACATCTTTGCGGCCCGAAATTTTCAGCTACCTTTTTATCGCGATTTTCCTCTATTTTTTAATTGATTTAGAAGAGCATCCGGAACGGAAAAGAATCTATTGGCTTATCCCCTTGGAGCTTTTGTGGGTGAATATGCACGTATTTTGGAGCATCGGAGTTATGATGGTGGCCGGCTTTTTGCTGGAAAAGATAATCCGTCCACTTGCCCCGACGGCGCCGTCGGGGCAAGTGGGTTGGCGGGATCCGGTGGTTAAAAAATTGACTTTTCTTCTCGCGGCTTTGGCCCTTGTATCTTTTATCAACCCCAACGGGGCAAGTGGCGTATTTTATTCTTATCCGCGCGATTTTCCCATAATCATTGGCGAGAACCAGTCACTGTCCCAATTGCAACGAACAATGGCGCCTTGGGCGGATATATCTGTCGCGATTTTTGAGCCGACGCTTTTCCTTTTGGCGCTTAGTTTCTTTTTTGGTTTTAGGCGGAGACAAAAGCCGTGGTTTTATTTTTTGGCCAGCGCCGCCACTGCCGTGCTTAGTTTTTATATGTTGAGGGGCATATCCTTATTTGGATTAATTTTTCTGCCAGCCGTTTCGGCTAATTTCAACGAAGTTTTTATCCGGCTGAAAGCAGTTTTTTCAAAGAATTCAAAAAGGATTTTTATTGCTTTTTTTGCGCCCGCCCTCTTGTATCTTATTTTCTTGGGAGGCTCCGGCAGATTATCCAGTTATAATAAGCCGGGCATTGGGCTTACTCCGCAATCCCAGAGCTCGGCGGAATTTTTTAAAGCACAAAATTTAAAAGGCCCGATTTTCAATGACACGGATATCGGAAGCTATCTTATTTACCATCTATATCCGCAAGAAAAAGTTTTTGCCGATAACCGTTTCGGCGACGCGTATCCCGCTTCTTTTTTCAGCGATGTTTATAAGCCGATGCTTCGGGATTCCGGCAAGTGGCAAGAAGCGCTTCAGAAGTATCAATTCAACACGATATTTCTTTACCAATATAATCTTAATCCAGATGTGCGCAGTTTTATATATCAGATGGCTCACGATCCGGAGTGGGCATTGATTTACGTTGATCCGTACGCCGTGATTTTTTTAAGAAATAATCCGGCGAACCGCGCAACAATAGATAAATTTCAAATTACTCCAAAAAACGCAGAGGAAAAACTAAAATTTCTTTTGGAGTCGCAAAATTTTGACGGTCAGGTTGCGGCCGCGGACACTTTTAGTTTACTTGGCCGCCCCGATTTGGAAATGAAGACTTTTTTACAAGTTGTAGGCAGATGGCCCAAAAAGGACAAGGTTTGGATGGTAATGGGCGCGCGGGAATCCGCCAAAAATCCGCGGCTCGCGATAACATATTTGGAAAAAGCAATCGCTTTGGAGCGAAAAACCGCAGAAACATACAGCGTTTTGGGCGCGGCGTATTATAATGCCGGCGAATACGAAAAAGCCAAAGAGGCGTTTCGGAGGGCATTAAAAATAAATCCGGAGCGCCAGGACGCCAAAAAATTATTAGAAAGCATGGATTAATTTTATATGAAAAAAATCGCAAAACAAGTTTTTATACGCGGCGAATACTTATTCAATGATTATTGATATCATTAGATTATGATCGCAATCATTAAAAGATTTTTAGAGTGGATAAAACTCAAGGAGAAACTGCACGGCAAAGAGCATAAACCGCCTCTTTTTAAAGACGGTGAAATATGGTGGAGCTATTTTGGAGAGAATGTCGGAACTGAAATGAATGGAAAAGGAGACGAGTTCACCAGACCCGTTATTATCCTGAAAAAATATGACAGATTTTCCTTTTTGGCCGCACCTCTGACAACTCAAGGCAAAGAAGGCACTTGGTATTTTACTTTTACTCATAATAAGAAAAAGCAGACAGCGGTGTTGTCGCAATCAAGAATTATCAATTACAAAAGATTAAAGGAGAGGGTCGGAAAGATTGACAGCGTTGACTATAATAATGTCAAAAAGGCCTTTTTAGACCTTCATAAATAATAGACCTCCGCCCTTTTGAGGCGGAGTCGTGGCGAATGCCAAATATGTAGTCATTATAGCAACCCCAAAAACCATGTCAATAGCGTTATCCACAACCACAGAAACAATATGACAAAAAAACTTTTTCAAAAAATATTAGTCTTTATTCTTGTCTCCGGCTGGATTTTTTACGGCTTGTCGGCGGGGATCAATGACGCGCGGGCGGCTATTGTCTACATAACAACTACCGGTACAAGCACATGGACTGTTCCCGAGGATTGGAATGACAACGCGAATTCTATTGAAGTAATCGG
>Ga0075882_104_pt1 | contig 5345 bp, 4 predicted proteins | sample RifGroA1_FD_68305 | JGI IMG/M metagenome (GOLD analysis project Ga0075882, IMG submission 68305) | Parcubacteria (Giovannonibacteria) bacterium GW2011_GWA1_44_29
ATTGTAGAAACGGAATTCGTCAATGGGACCGTCGAAAGTTCTAGTTACGCCACCTACCAAATTTCCTATGGAAAAACTTGTTGAAGCCCCGATTGTTTGCCCAGAACTATCAAGAGTTTGATTCACTCCATCAATGTAAAATGTACAAACACCTGTGCTTGAAAGCGTAAACACCACATGAACCCAAACATTAAGAGTAATATTGTTAGAGTCGCAATCCCCTCCCGCACCACCATTGGGTGAAAAATTTACTAATGGACCGACACCCATTCTTAAGTCATCAGAAGTAGCATTATTAAACGACATAATGCGTCCCAAACTTCCTTCCCCCAAACTCGCAGGTTTTATCCATACGCTGATTGTAAATGGTTCCGCGCCATTAAAACTGGGGGAGCTGATATCAACTCTGTCATCTGCCCCGTCAAACTTCAGCGCCTGGCCGATTCTGCCTACGGCTCGCGTCGGGTTGTTGATGAGCGTGCCGTCGTTTGCATTACCAGAGCGGTCGTAGGCGGTGTTTCCTGCCATATCCGGCCCGTCAAAAGACCAGTAGCCGACGAGACCACTTGTTAAACCGAGGTAGAGAGGGCGGTTTATGAGTAAGGCGGCATCAGCGCTTCTAGCGCCAAAGTTAAAAATTAAAAGTGAAAAGTGAAAAATTAAAATTAAAAGTTTAAAGTTTTTCATATACTTCGCTTGTCTTTAAGAGTAGTTATGCTTGCGCCAAGAATGTTGGCTAACTCCGCAACTTCTTTGAGAAGCGCGTCAGCTCGTTCTTTGTTATCAATAATATCTTTTGACAGCCCTAGCCAAAATTTGGTCTCGTTGGCGCTTTTTAAAGCGTGATGCAAAAAGTTGATAAAATCGCGTTTGGAACTTGCGGCCTGCGCCTCTGTTATATTCGCTCCTATGCTCATTGCGGCACGAAGCAGTTGATCTGTGATAATCCAGGCCGAACGCTTGTTGGGAAAATTATCCACAAAAGCAATGACCATCCGCGCAAAACTAAAAGCGCGCGCAATTAACTTTTTTCTGAATTCTTGGTTATCCGACATAATTTTTAACCTTGAACTGCAACTTTTAACTTTTCATTTTTAACTTTTAATTTTGCTGGAATTTCCATGTTGTGATAATCCCTTCCAGCAATTTTGCGTCCTCCACTTTCGCCGTTATCTGATAAAGATAATTTCCGTTTGGATACGGCTCCGGAGGCCAAACAAACCAGACCTCGGCGGTCTTAAAGCCGCCTGCCTCGCCTGCCTTGTCGGCAGACAGGCCGGTAGGCGGGTCCCCTTCTCCGACAAAACTCAAAGCCTCCGCTTGCCCTGAGCCTGTCGAAGGGCCGACTTTCACCAGCGTTGGATTTTCAACGACCGCGTTCGGCAGGTCTTTTTTAATGCGTTCGGCGGTGAGCGGCCCAGACTCGTCAAAGGGCGTGATGAAAATTTGAAAGCCGGCGAGCTCCTCAACATCCGATGTTTTTGGAGATTCAACATCGGATGTTTTCCCGCTCGCCTCAAACAAAATCACCTTGCCGTTTTCTTCTTCAAATTCAGAAACTTTGAACCCTTCGGGATATTGAAAAGAAAAACCAAACAACTCGGATTTATATTCAGCTTTATCCGCGCCTCCGGATTCCGGCGCTGTTTTATCCGGCCAGAGCCAAAAAGCCGTGGCGCCAGCCGCGGCGAGGATTAAAATTAAAATTATTATTTTGATTTTTGCGCTCATGTTGCCGGAGTAGTGGTGCTGGTATCAGAAATGGGAGGAGGTCCCTCGACAGGCTCGGGATCTTCGAGAGGAGGCTCGGCTTGCCCCGTTAGAGGCAAAGACTCTAACGGGGGTTCGGAAGCAGGCGGGCTTGCGTTTTCTTGAAAGAGCCCCGCATTTTTCAAAAGCGTCTTTAACTCTTCTTTCCCAATGCAGACCTCCTCCAGACAAAGCTGTTTGGCAACAATCTTTCCATTTTCATCAATTGACCAGTTTCCGTTGGAGCTCCAAATGGCTGGCGCTTCAACCGCGTAAACTGCCTTTAATTTGCCGAGAGTTTGGTCGAGCATCCAGCCATTACTTAATTCGCTTGACTCGCTTAATTTACTTAATTCGCTATCTAACTTCGCGTATCCCAAATTTACAAAAACGAGTATTTTTCCCTCTGCTTGGGCTTCGCAAATATTATCTTGGCAAGAAATGCCGTCGAATGACTCCAAAGCAATGCCAATCGTCACTCCGGAAGTAGTCGCTTTCGTTCCCACGCCAGCTTCTGAAGAAATAACGATTCTGTCCCCAACTTTGAGCGGCCCATTTTCCAAAGATATTTTCACCGGAACCCGCCCGGCCATTGCGACGGGATAGCCGTTCGTGCTAGTCGCGTCAGGGCCGAATCCCAAAATGATTCCCGGATCGGTAGAAATAATTCCTATTACTTTATCCGTATTTTCTTTCATGGCCCTTTCCACAAAATTTCCACCCGATGCCATTACTATTTCTCCTGCTTCCAGACTTTGTACGGAATTATATATTTCCGCCACGTCAGTCGCACCAATGGTTGATGTCACGGAACTTATCCGTCCGGTTGTTGAGGCGTTACAGCCGCCGTCGTTGTCCACACAAAGACCGCCGTTTGAAATTTCAACTCTGGAACCATTCCAGCCAACCACCAAAGAGCTTCTAGTGGGGCTGGTTGTGCCAATACCTACGCTTCCATATAATATGTTTCCGGCAGTTGTGGTTGTGCCGTAAATCGTCAGAATTGCCGTGCTGTCTAGCATTGCCGAATAACTGTTTACAATACCGGCTGTTGTAGTTGAACTCGGCAAATCAATCCAGCTTAAAATTCCGGCATCCGTATCAAAGGCCATGGGCCCGGTCTGAATTGAATCGGCGGAAATTATGCCGCTTGAGGAATCGTAATTAACAGCGCCAGAATCAACTACGAACCCGCCGTTGATTGAGGTCGTGGCGTAAGGCCCGTTGGTGTTGAAAGTAAAAAGAGGAGAAGCGGTGGTGGAGGTAGCGATAGACCAGGCGTAGACTTGATTTGAAGGAATTGTGGTAGTCGCGCTTGATAAATAATTAACAGTTAAAGTGGAGGCCGAAGAAGAAGCGATGTTTAGGATATTCGAGTTAAGCCAGGTGTTGCCGTTTATAGAGAGAGTAGAAAAAGGAGTTGTTGAAGCAATGCCGACGTTGCCCTTCATATATATTTGTCCATCGTTTCTTGCTTCAAAAGAACTCGCTAGGCCAGCACCAGCAATAGCAAAGCCTTCGGTCGTACCGGAACCGGGGATAATCGTTGTTAACCTTATCTTCGGCAAAAGCATAGTAACCATCATTGTTCACAGACATATCGCCCCTAATATCTAACATGAGTCCGGCAGTAGGTGCCGCCGTCCCAATGCCGACGTTGCCGCTTCCTGCAACCACAAATGACGGCGTTGATGTTCCTTCGTCTCCTACCCAAAACGGAAACTGTTGCGTGCCCATCTCTACTGACAAAAGTCCGGTTGGACTCGTCGTCCCGATGCCTAAAGCGCCTGTAAAGAAAGAAGCTGTTGAAGATGTGGCGTGCAGCCATCCGAAGGTGGGGGTAGTTGAGCCGTAGAAGTTGTGTACAGTGCCGGCGGCGGAAGAAACAATGCTGATTAAGTCGTTTGAAGCAAATGTTTGAGTTCCTCCTGTAAGCCCGTTAAGAGAAGAGATACCGCTTGCCGCGCCTATGCAAGTTCCGTTGGGCAAGCAAACATTCCCTGTTCCTGTTACTTGAATTCCGCCAGCATAAGTTGAGGTGGCGGCGCCCAAAGCGGCAAAGACTCCTCCGGAGAGTATGAGTCCGGATGATTCAATGGCTCCGGCAGTTGTCGTGGCCATTCCTACTCCCAAGCCTCCGGAAGTTCCTCCGGCGGCTGAAGCTCCAATGAAAACATTCCCTCCTACCGATAAAAGTTGGGCTGGCGTGGTTGAAGAAATGCCAAGCCTGTTGTTAGCAGTGTTCCAGAAAAGATTGGAGTTGGTCAAAAAAGGTCCCGTGCCGTTTCCATAAAGTATTCCTCCGCTAATCAGAGTGGTTGTGCCTGTGCCTCCTATGTTAGTAGCAAGTGTTGAGGAAGAAGAAAGAATGCCGGTAGAGCCGAGCTCTGCTATGCCCGCTCCCAAAGAACTGAATCTTACAGTACTTGTTGCAAAGAGCGTTCCGAAAAAAGGAGAAGAAGAGGCGTTGAAGTAGTGCACCGATCCTGCCGCTGGAGAAACGACATCTATGGGACCGCTGGCAGAGAAGGTCTGCGTTCCCCCTGTAAGCCCGTTAAGAGAGGTGATGCCTCCGCTTCCGGCTCCGGCGCAAGTGCCGTCAAGTAAAAGAAAACATCCTCCGGTAAGTTTTATCCCGTTGGCGAAAGTTGAAGTGGCCGAACCCGTCACCGCTAAATATCCGGTAGAAGTTGCATTTTGAAAAGTTAAATCTCCAACTACCGTTGAGGACGCCAGTGAAATAAATCCACCTGTTGTCAGAAGCCCAGACAAATTAAGTGTGGACGCGGAAAGAGAGTTTGTTGAAAGAGATGTAAATCCGGAAGCGGCTCCGGCAGAAGTAATTTTCCACGTATTGGAGGTGATTTCAGTGGATTTGGCCGAGTCGCCTAAAATAATATTTCCAGTAGCAGTAAGATTTCCTCCTGTGGAAATTCCGTTGGAGAAATCTCCAAAAGAAGCTGAAACGCCCGAGCCGGTTTGCGGCGGAGAGTTGTAGGTTGGTCCGGGAATTGAGGCCGTTAAGAAAACAACCGGGTTTTGAACTTGATTGGAAGGAAGTCTTTTTTCCAAAGCCGCAAGAGAAAGCTGGATTTGTGCAATAATGGAAGAGTTTATCTGGGCAAGGCGCTGGTCAATGTTTGAAGGAACAGAAAATTTGGACTCCAAAGAAGCCAACCTTGTTTGAAACGAGTCTAGACGGGCAAAGATTCCAGTCCAAGGCTGGTCCGTATTTGGTTGAGATGATGACTGGACTTTCGCAACAGACGGAGTTTCTGAAGTAGAAGTGCCGAAAGTCACAACTCTACTCCCCTCTGTGGGCAGCTCCAGAGTAGGAGCTTTCCCGGGCAACTCTTTGGCTATTTCAGTGGGTTCTGTGTATAGAAAATCTTCTACGACTAGCTTAAAGCCGCGCCCCAACGAAATCGTATAATCCCGCCAGGCGAAAAGATTACCCAAAAACCTGTCTTTAATATCGGAGAGAGAAAGTTTTATATCTTCTAAAGTGAAAGGCGGTGCCGGTAAAGCGGCCAGAGATATCTCGGGAAGCGAGATATTACTCATTATATCTGGGAGTTCTGACAGCGATAGAACGG
>Ga0075882_126_pt1 | contig 5290 bp, 7 predicted proteins | sample RifGroA1_FD_68305 | JGI IMG/M metagenome (GOLD analysis project Ga0075882, IMG submission 68305) | Parcubacteria (Giovannonibacteria) bacterium GW2011_GWA1_44_29
AATTGCCACTTTTGAGATTTCTTTAAAAATATTTTTCATAATTTATCGAGGCGTTAAACTTTTAATAACATCTTGTTCGGCTTTTTTGATTTGAGAGGAAGTGAGCTTGTTTTGTTCTATACTTTTTACAACCCCTTCTTCTGCTTGTTTAACCTCCGCTTCTCTTCGCAAATAAGGGTCCAGTTGGCGCTCCAGCTTGGATACGCGGGCGCTGTTTATGTAAAACCCAGCCGTAAAACCGATAACAATGGCTATGATGACATATAAAACTAAATTTGTAGTGGTTTGAGTTGGCTCCATACTTTAAGTATACAAAAGTTCCGGCGACTATCTAGCCTCGTTATCCACAACCTCATATGCGCCGCGTGTATATTTGTTCCCGGCATCCCAAGCCATCCAGCTGGTAAGCCCGGAGTCGTAGATTGCCTGAATTTGCGCCCGGACTTTTTCAGCGTCATAAGTCGCCCCCAAATCAAAATCCTGAATCCATGGGCGTAATTTTGAGGGCCCGCCTTGACTCGTCGTAGGCGAGGCAGGCGTAGAACTGGCAAGTATCAAACGCTCCACAGCTCGAGTCATTGAAAACTTCACGATCTCGTAAGGATGCGTGGCAGGATTTTTGAAACCCTGAAAGGTTGGCGGGTAGTGCGACGGATAAACCATCGGAGCAATGTAGTCAAAATGCGGCGCGATTTGCTCCAAAACCTGTCCGATATTCAAATCGTCGGTATTTGTGGTAACCATCCCAAAAACGTCGGCGGAGATAGGAACAGGAAGATTATTAAGCTGGGAATCAAGATAAGCAAAGAATTCCGACAGCACCTCAACTTTGTTTCTTTTAATGGACACAGGAAATATTATATCGGACATATTGCCGTCCGATGGAAATCTAATGTAATCAAAATTCAGCTCGTCAAAACCAATTTTCTCCGAGGCTTTGGCAACTCTTACCGTGTAGTCCCAAAATTCCAGCGCGGCAGGATCAATGTAAGACAATCCTTTTTTATCTTTCCAGAGCGTTCCGCTTTTTTTCTGCACAGCTTGCTCCGGATATTTCTTGGAGTAATAAGGATCTTGAAAAACAGTGATACGGGCAATAGTATAAATTCCGGCATCATGCAAAGTTTCCATAAAATCTTTCATATCTTTCACGCGAATCTCTTCGGAGCCCATTTCTTTAATAGAAGCGTCTCCGGTGTCAAACGAAATTCGCCCAGTATAATCTTTAACGTCAATAACAACGCTGTTAAGTTCAGATTTTTTAATAAAATTTACCAAGTCGGTTCGCCACTCTTTCGTGCCAGCCACCCAACTAGTCATATAGATCGCCTTAACCGGATCGGGGGTCGCGATATGTTTTGGTTTCGCAGGCTCGGAAATGACGGCCGGAGTTGCTCGAAACGCGCTCCCATCCACTGCCCCGTAAGTTTTTACCAAAGACCAGGAAACTGCCCCGAGCGTCAAAACGCCGGCGGCTAAAAAACTTATTTTGGCGTGCCTGTTAAACTTATGAAAATATTTTAGCAACTTCATCTTTCGCGGCTCTTTGTTCAATTAATCTCACCGTCTCCATTTTATCGTTAAATCGGTTTATAAGCACGGCGCCTTTTAATTTATCTGTTTTAAAAAGCGCGCGAAGCAACGTTCCGTCTTTTGTTATTTCCAAAGTGTCGTCGAAATCTTCGGTGTCGCCAGCGAAAGTAAGCCTCTCATCCAAGCAAGATATATTGTAGGCAGAAACATTTCTAAAAGGAGTCAACCCAGCCGATGGCGGTGCAAGCATATTCAAAGCCGCGGCGCGCCCCTGCAAAAAAGAATTGGTCCAGTTACCGACGATTCTCCTGCGGCCAGCGACCACATCAAAAAATTCCGCGATGTCGCCGGCCGCGAAAATTCCGGGCCGCGACGTTTCCAGAAATTCGTTCGTTAAAATTCCCTGCCCGACCTCCAAGCCAGCGAAAGCTTCCAGATTTCGCGAAAGTCCTATGCCAGCCGCCGTCAGAGCCGATTTTATTTTTTCTCCATTCGCGATTTTGTTATGTATTATGACTCCATGCTTTTTGAAAACTTCCTCAAGCATTTCGGCGCCAGCCTGCCCCAAACGAGCTTCGCCCCAAGCGTCGTCTTTAGTCGCCAAATGCGTTTTAAATCCATTTAGAATAAAAATGCTTAGAAATTCCAGCGCGATCAAGCCCTCGCCCAAAATAAGCGCCGTTTTTTCTTTGGTATCACGTACGACTTTTTTGATTTTTTCCGCATCTTCCAATGTGTGCATTCTTAATACGCCCGGCAAAACATCCCGCGGCTTCCCGCCTGAAGCAATAAGTAATGTTTTATATGAAAAAATTAGGCCATTTTCCAAAATCGCTTCGCGCTTTTCAGAATTTATTTTTGAAACTTTGGCCGAAGGATAAAAATCAATATTTTTTTCAGCGTAGTCGGAAACTTTACGCAAAAAAAGCGCCTCCCTTTGGATTTGTCCCTTGATATATTTAGGGATAAGAACGCGCGAATATAAAACATGGGGCCCCGCTTCCAAAATAGCGATCTTGACGTGCGCGTCTTTTTCGCGCAAAACTTCCGCGGCTGATGTACCCGCAATGCCCCCGCCGATAATCAAATAATCCACTGATACCATTCGCCAGATTATAACATTTTTTGGCTTTCGGAGGCTGACCAGAAAGCCAGCACGGCTATCACGATGCCCGTGACTACCATGAGAAAAGTATGCAAGTTTTCAGACAACCCAGCGTAAGATATAAGGATTACCCAAAGACCCAAAACGCCGTTTACCCAGTGTTTCCACATGCTTCTATTATAAACCCAGCACCACTTTTGGAAAAGTGGTGCTGGGTGAATATCCGCGACTTACAGCCGGGATTAATACCGATTTCTGAAACCGCCTCCGCCTCCGCCTCCACCTCCTCGGGGAGGGCGTTCGGTCATGGGCCTGGCTTCGTTGACGGTGATTTTTCGTCCGTCCAACTCCTTGCCATTCCACATATCAATCGCTTTTTGGGCTTCGTCGTCCGAAGACATTTCCACAAAGCCAAAACCGCGTGATCGGCCGCTCATGCGGTCGATTACCACCGTGGCAGAATCAACCGAACCGGCTTGCGAGAAAGCGTTTTTCAAGCTTTCGTCGTTAGTGTCGTAGGAAAGACTCCCTACATATAACTTTTTAGCCATTTAACTGTTTAGCTAACCTGATAAACTACTGCTTTTGTAGGAAGACCAACCTACTAAAGACAATAAATCGAGTATACACCCGAACTATTTAAAAGTCAAGTAAATAAAAAAGCCCCGCGGCGCCCAAAAACCCCCGTAGCGCGGGGGTTTTTGTAAATACAAGTCGGCAATAATTACATTCCGCCTTCCGGTTTGCAATATCTGCAAGACTTGCTGTGCGCCTAAAAGCGCACTGATGTCCCATCCGAAAAGCGCCCAAACGCCCCAATTGAGGCCGCCTACCACCAACAAAATAAATGCTATTCTGTGAAGTGCTTTCATAATAATTTTCTCTTAAAATAAGCTTAAATTCGACCTTTTAAACGCGAAATTATACACGCTTTAATTATACCAAATCATAAAAAAAGCGTTTCCACAGGCAAGAGTGGAGTAAACAATTTATCAAATTACCGGAAAGCGAATTTTTCGTGGAGCACAGGCTCTCGCCCTACGGAAAAACATTTGTTGGTTTTATCAAATCATTTCAACGCGCATAATAACATCCTTACATTCTTAAGTTTATAAGGATGTTGTGTTGCCTGTGCGACGATGGCAGCGTTATATTTTAAATATGACTAAAAATCCGGCGATCAACGCCTTAGCGGCAATAGTATATATCATCATCGTCGCGTCGGTAATGTATTACGGGCTCAAACTGGCGGGGCCGCAGAACACCGTTGCCGTCCCCATTGCCATAATTTCTCTTTTTACGCTCTCGGCAGCCGTAATGGGGTTTGTTTTTCTCTTCCAGCCAGCCCAGCTCTATCTTGACGGAGAAAAGAAAATCGCCGCTGACCTTTTTATCCGGACATTAGCCATTTTTGGAGTAATTACCGCCTTAATCCTCTTGGCGCTATTTTCCGGCGGCCTTTTGAGCAAAACATAAAAAAACAGCTGGTGCTATTAATCACTTGGGTGTCGGACACCCAAGTCAGTCTATTAGCATGGTTTCAAGCTCCTTTAACAAATCTTTTCGCTTTAAAATAGAACTTAGGGAGTTTTCTGCAAAATCCCGATACTCATCTTTGTTTTTGAACTGCTTGAAAATAATATCTTTAGCGCATAAAACTTTATCTGATGTGTCTAAATATTCCCGCCAGCTAGATCTAAATCTCTCCCCTTTTATTTTATGAACTAAATTATTTAAATTTACATACGCACTAACGTGCAATAAATATTCATTTGAATCTATATGCGCCGCCTTAAATTTGCCTTGAAATAAAGCGCCATTGCGGTGATTTTTTAAATTAAAATAATTTGTAAATCCGCCGCCTAACCGTTTCATAAATTCGCTTATACCATTTTCCTTAAGCTGTTCTAAAATTAAATGATAGTGATTCGGGTTTAAACAATAACAAATTACATTCACCAACTTCGGTGAATGTTTTTTATTTTTGTCCGCAAATGCATGCTCAAACAAACTTCCAATCGGTTCCACTGCATTAAACTCCACCATACTTTCCAAGAATCGTTCAAAATCTTGAATTTCAGAAAAAACTACACGTTTATCTACGCCGCGATTATAAATGTGATAAAATTCGCCATCAGCAAATCTCACTTTTCTCATACACCCTGTATCTTACCACTTGGGTGTCCGACACCCAAGTGGTTGACAAATATTGAGTAGGGGCGCTACGTTTTTTAAAGAATCAAGCGGCTTGAAGTCCATAAGGGGACGCCATAGGCCAAAAGCAGTCCACTTGGGTGTCCGACACCCAAGTGGGGTGTTTCCCCTTGGTTTGGGCGTCCCCTTATGGGCTTCAAACTTGTTGTCCACACCCTGTGGACAACTTGCTATTTATATCTAAAAACCCTCCGTGCTTTAATTATTACATTCTTATTCTATCTAGCTGGGGGAACCTGGGTAGTTGAAGAGTAACTATGCTATATAAAGCCCAGCATATTTATATAGTAGGGCAAGCAAACCTCCTTTTTAAGAGTGGGGTTTTTTGCTTTGTTTTTTAGAAATAAAGGTCGAACAAAAATAGTTTATAAGCATTATTAAAAAATTAATTAAAACAATGAACAAAAAAATAATTGTTAGTTTGAGCGTAGTAGCGGC
>Ga0075882_127_pt1 | contig 4580 bp, 3 predicted proteins | sample RifGroA1_FD_68305 | JGI IMG/M metagenome (GOLD analysis project Ga0075882, IMG submission 68305) | Parcubacteria (Giovannonibacteria) bacterium GW2011_GWA1_44_29
AATAACGCTGCCAACAGTATATCCATAGATGGCGGACCAAGCGAAACTGATTTAATTAAAGATGCGATAGTGAAAGACCAAATCTCAATTGTCGCGCCAATAGGCAACAGCGGAATACGCACGAACACCCCGCAAAATCTCATCGTAGAAAATTTTCTGGGAATTAATGCTGGTTTTGGCGCATCTAATTCTATGGACGTAAGGAGGGGACTGACCAACAACTGTTTATACACTACTCCGTGCACCCTGCAACACAGTCCAAGTTTTTCAATCACCAATGCTCTGACTTGGCGCTATAATGTCAACAATGGCGACGAATTTTCCAGGCGCGTCTTTGACTATTCCCATGGCTGGAGAACAGACACTATAGCTGTATGGGGCAGTAGGACGGAAACCCGCACCAATTCTCCACCAACTCCTCCCGGGAATGTTGATCCGTTACTGGGCTCCTGCCGCGTATTCATACCTGACAGTTCGCCGATGAAACGAGCTGGTAAAAACGGGGCAGATATCGGAGCTAATGTTCTTTACGCTTATGAAAATGGAGTTTTAAATACCTCCAAAAAACTTTGGAACACAACTACCGGCGCATGGGCTTCTGCGGGAGCGATTATTACCGGAGTAAATGATGTGGCTGGCGCATCCCTCTTTGATGTCCATCAGCGTCTCAATGTAAATACAAACGGCTGTACCTTACCGGCTTCATATACTACAGGCACCCCATCCGACACCTCCGCTCCCTCCGTCCCCACCGGCCTCACAGCAACAGCAGTCTCTTCTTCCCAAATCAATATTTCATGGACTGCTTCAACTGATAACGTTGGAGTAGCAGGATACAAAGTGTTCAGAGGAGGCGTTCAAATCGCCACAGTTACCACAGGAACTTCTTACTCAAATACCGGACTTTCACAGGCAACAACTTATTCTTACACTGTTTCCGCGTATGACGCGGCGGGGAACAATTCTGCTCAATCAACTTCGGTTTCCGCCGCTACCCAATCCACGGCTCCTTCAAACCTGCTTACCGCTCAACGCTCAAAAGACTCCTGCCTTAATCGCCTTAGACGGACTCTTGAATGAAAACGTCTGGACGCAAGCCAATTCCGTTTCTTTCTCCAACTCTTTAAGAAGCGACAATCAGGTAAAAATATATTCTCTTTGGGATAACTCAAATCTTTACTTCGCCTACGACGTTAAAGACGCCAATTTGGAAGCCGCGAATCTCAAACTTTGGGAGGATGACGGAGGAGAGATATATTTAGATACTTTAAACGACAAATCCGCAAGTACGGATTTGGACGACCGACATTTCATGACCAATATTAATAATCTAGTTAACCTTGCCGGAAGCGCCACGGTCAAAACAGCCCGCAACTCAACAGGATATACCATGGAGATTGCTATTCCGTGGACCGTTTAGGCGCATCACTTATTGTCGTGCCGCCAGCCGACACAACTGCTCCAGTATTTTCGGTAATCACAGCCAACTCTATTACTTCTTCGTCAGCCACAATAACTTGGACCACGGATGAGCCGGCTGACTCTCAAGCTGAATACGGACTTACAACTTCCTACGGCCAATCTTCAGCGTTGCAATCAGCGTTGGTCACCTCGCATGGCGTGCCTATCAGCGGCTTATCGGCGGGGTCTTTGTATCATTACAGAGTCAAATCCAGAAACGCTGCAGGGCTTTTGGCTACTTCGATTGACAACACTTTCACCAACGGCATCTCCGGGAACAAACCAAATATACATCTTGGCAGGACTTTCCCCGGGGACCACTTATTATGTCGGCATCAAATCCCAAGATTCCGCTTCTCCTCCCAACATCTCGCTTCTTTCCAACGTGATAAGCGCAACAACTATTTCTTTGTCGCTTACCATCTCCAATGTTTCGGTAACCACGAATAATACTTCAGCCACGATTAACTGGGATACAAATCAGGACGCCTCATCCCAAAGCGATTACGACTCCGATGATGATCCAGGAGACTTCACCACCGAAGATACTACTTTAAGGAGAAATCACTCTATTGCTGTTCCCAATCTGGTCTCTTGCGCCATTTATCATCTAAGAGCCAAATCAAGAAGGGGAGACATTGTGGCCCAAAGTTCTCTTCAGAAAACCTACACCAAAGCCTGCTTGGGTTCGGCTTCAGTAATCAAAGACGCCTCTAGATTCATTACCAGTTCATCGGGCGGGGAGCTTGAGTTGGTTAATGTTCCCGGAAAAAGCTTGAAAGTGAATATTCCGCCAAGTACTTTTATCGGCGCTTTACAAGCCCTGCAACTGGAAAAAACAGCTGCCTTTACCGGAGCTCCGGCTCCAGCAGGCAAAACGTCCATAGGAGGACATATTTACGAATTGAAAGCGCTCACTTCGCCATCAACAAGCCTCACTTCTCTTTCAAGCCCAGCTACAATTACCATCTCCTATGATTCTTCGGAGATCTCCGGAATAGATGAGTCATCTCTTTCCACGTATCACTGGAATGGGACAGGTTGGGTTGAACTTTCGGGATGCTTCAAAAATACTCTGGCCAAAACCGTAAGTTGCCCCACTTCTTCCCTTTCTCCATTTGCTCTTTTTGGAACTCCTTCCGACACGACAGCTCCAGTTATCTCCTCCGTATCATCCGATTCAATCACTTCGTCTTCAGCTATAATAACCTGGACTACGAATGAGCCGGCTGACGCTTACGTGGAATACGGCCCTACATTGTCTTACGTCTCCCAGACTCCGAGAGAAACGGATTTTACGACTTCACACTCAATTGCCCTGTCCGGTCTTTCGCCCAGCGCAATTTACCATTACCGCACGAGATCCAGCGATCCTGCCGGCAACTTCGTCGTGTCTGAAGATAACATCTTCGTCACTCCTGCCGCACCGCCTCCTCCCCCGCCTCCTCCACCACCACCTGCTTCCTCCGGGCCTTCTGGCGGAGGAGGCGGGGGAGGAGGAGCTCCGCCGGCAGTTTCCGCTCCATCCGACTTCCAAGTTCTTGGCGGAGAAAACCAGATAGTGCTTACTTGGAAGAACCCTGTTGATGTTAACTTCGTAAGAGCAAGAGTCATCAGAAAAGCTAACTCCGCGCTTATCTCGCCAAACGACGGAGAGATAATATATGAAGGAGACAAAGAAGAGTTCACTGACACCACAGCCAAACCCGGTGTCAAATACTACTACGCAGTATTCTCCTTAGACAGAAATCTCTCTTCTTCCATTCTTGCTCAAGCCAGCGCTTCTCTTGGCCAGATGAGCAATCAGAGCATTGAACAATCACTTGCTAAAGTTGTTTCTACTCCAGCTCTCTCTCTTCCCAAGTTTAGATTCGTCTTCACCAGATTTCTGCAATCGGGCTCCAGACACGAGGAAGTCAAAAACCTTCAAACGTTGCTTAACTCTCTAAGCCTTAACGTTGCTTCCCAAGGGCCGGGCTCCCAAGGTCAGGAAACCGACTTCTTTGGCTCTCTTACCGCGAGTGCCGTAAAGAAATTCCAAGCCAAATACGGCATTGAGCAATTGGGGATTGTCGGTCCTAAAACAAGAGCCAAGCTAAACGAACTCTCGGGATTTATCCCGTTAGAAGCAAGTTTCGCCTCTGGCGAAACTGAAGCGAAGCGGCTTCTAACGGGACCCTTCGCCTTCGGATATCAAAATGACCAAGTTAAGCTTCTTCAAACCATGCTTGCCAAAGATTCATCCGTTTATCCGGAAGGTATTATCACCGGCTATTACGGCTCTCTTACCCGAAAAGCCGTTGAACGCTTCCAGCAGAAGTACGGAATAGAGCAGACCGGACTTGCCGGTCCTCAAACCAGAGCCAAGTTGAATGAGATTTTTGGAAGATGATTGATGTTGACACGAAAGGGCTCTACTTTGCGATAAAATTTGCTGCCGCCTGTTTGTCCGCGTTCTTATTTGTTGGAATTTCTGCAAATCTAATATCTGGTTTGTTTTACACTTCGGATATAAAGATTGTAGAAGCGCAAAATCTTGCCTCTGCCACTAACCCAGTTAAAATCGCCGGCGGCGATCGCCTTAGGTTGGCGTTTGTTGGCGACATAATGCTTGACCGCGGGGTAAAAGAATCTATTTTAAAGAACGGAGGAGGCGATTATCGATATATATTTGAAAACATTTATCAGAACTTGAGAAATTACGACGTTCTTTTTGGGAATCTCGAAGGGCCAATATCAGACAAAGGCCAAGACCAGGAATCCTTTTACTCTTTCAGGATGCGCCCAGAAACAGCAAATGCCCTAGCCTGGGCTGGCTTTGATATGGTCTCTGTGGCCAACAATCATATTTGGGATTGGGGAGCAGAGGCCACGATGGAAACTTTACGGCATTTTTCGGAAGCAAGCATTAAATATGCCGGGATAGGCCTTACTAGAATCGACGCTTATAGCGCAAACAACATTATTGTAAATGGCGTAAAAATCGCCTTTTTGGCATTCACAGACATATCAGGAGCTTTTAAAGAAACTGGATCGCTGGATAAGCCGACTGTTGCTTTAACTTTTGAAAAAGAAATAGAGAGCGGCGTCAAAGCCGCGCGCAGGAAAGCGGATGTCAT